>OICF01000007.1_pt1 | contig 113492 bp, 111 predicted proteins | sample 1581211 | NCBI WGS metagenome assembly OICF01 (sample SAMEA3882534, study PRJEB24775) | human gut metagenome | biome: human-associated habitat; feature: intestine environment; material: feces | place: Netherlands | collected 2009/2010
AGACGTCATAATGAGGGAAATGTTAATCGTCATCCTGAACGAATGTGAAGGATCTGCTGCCGTGGTGGGGGAAATGGAAGCCGGGGCGCCTTTTGTGGGCTGGAAAAATAGAAGCTGGTGCCTGATGTCTAATGTATTAAACATATTCCGTTACAGCATATATCATCTTTTCTTATACAATATATTCCTATATGCGTCGTTGGATGTTTTTTACACAGGCCGACTGTGTTACAATAGGTACACAGGTAATGAGAGAGGTTCGTATGTTTGACGAAAAGTTATTGAATAAGGCGGAAGCGCTCTACATCCGGTGCCGGCTTGATGAAGCGTTTCCTTTATTTATGGAGCTTGCCGGGGCAGGCTGCGGCCGGGCGATGTACTTCCTCGGTGAGTATTACAATCACGGTCTCGGCTCGATTAAAGACAGGAATGAAACGGAGGCCCGCTACTGGCACGGGAAAGGCGCGGCGGTCGGCGAACTGTTGTCCCAGTTGAATCTGGCGTACATGGAGGATCCCCGCTCTGAGGAGAGGGCGGTGCTTTGCCGCGGGTATTTTCCGTCTGTCGTGAAGGCGGCAGAAGCGGGGGATATCGTGGCTGCTGATGAGCTGGGCGATATGTATCTGTACGGGTTCGGTGTGGAAAAGAGCGGGAAGCAGGCTGTCTTCTGGCTGGAGAAAGGCGTAGAAAAAGGATATTGGCGTTCTCTCAATGCTCTCGGCGATATGTACCGCCTGGGGGAAGAAGTGGAAGAAGATGGAAAAAAAGCACTTTCCCTGTACAGGAAGGCGGAAGAAATGCATTCCAGGGAGGCGCTCACATCGATCGGCTTTATGTACTATGCAGGGCAGGGCGTGGATTTTGATGAAGGGAAAGCATTTTCCTATTTCCGGAAGGCGGCAGGAGCAGGGGACTTGGACGCTCTCTTCATGATGGGCCGCTGCTACATGGAAGGCGGCGCGGTAGAGAAGGATGACAGGAAAGCGGCAGACTGCTTTAAGGAAACGGCGGACCGCGGCTATCCCATGGGCATGTGGGCGCTGGGACAAAGTTATCTTCACGGCATCGGTGTGCAGCGGGACGAAAAAAAGGCGGTCGCCCTCTATCAGAAGGCGGCGGGTATGAATCTGGCGGCGGCGTATTCCGCTCTTGCCCAGTGCTACCGCTACGGCGCGGGCGTGTCTGAAGATAAAGCAGCCGCAGTGGAGATGTACAAGCGGGCATTTGCCCTGGGTCAAGGGCTTGCAGCGGATGAGATTGGAACGATGTACCTTGTGGGAAATGAAATCCTTCCGAATGTGGCGGAAGCGTTCCGCTGGTATGAAAAAGGGGCTGAAATGGAAGAGGCGGCCAGCTGGTACCATTTGGGAATCTGCTATGCCGAGGGTCTCGGTACGGAAATCAATCGGGACAAGGCGCTGGAGTACCTTTACCGGGCGTATGCCGCAGAGTATCCCGGCGCGCTGGAATATATCACGGATAATATGCAGATCCGGCTGCAGTAAGGAAACTGCTCTTCTTCGGAGGAGCGGTTTTATCATGGCGGAAAGACGCAGATGAACGGGGCGGAAAAAATCCTTTCGGCGCAGGGGGAAACTGATTGCTGTCATTATCCGAAAAAATATTTCTATACAGGGAAAGAAAAGATACTTTTGCTGGCAGAAAAGCGGTAAAATAATATAAATCAGAGTATAAAATATAGGGGACATATATGGAAGATGTTTTCTGGGGGCTTATGATTCCCCTTCTTGGTACGACGCTGGGTGCGGCGTGTGTCTTTTTCATGCGGGGACGGCTGCACCGATCGGTTCAGCGCGGCCTTACGGGATTTGCATCGGGTGTGATGGTGGCTGCTTCGTTTTTCAGTCTGCTCCTTCCGGCACTGGAGCAGTCGGCGCCTATGGGGCGGTGGGCGTTCCTTCCCGCGGTGATCGGTTTCGGTGTGGGTGTGGCGTTTCTTCTGTTTTTGGATCACATTATTCCTCATCTGCACATGAACGCGGAAACGGCGGAAGGGCCGAGGAGCCGCCTGAAGAAGACGACGATGCTCATTTTGGCGGTGACGCTCCATAATATTCCTGAGGGAATGGCGGTAGGCGTGGTATATGCGGGGGTTCTTGCCGGCAGCAGCGGTCTGACAGCGGCAGGGGCGATGGCTCTTTCAGCAGGGATCGCCATCCAGAACTTCTCGGAGGGCGCTATCATTTCCATGCCGCTCAAAGCGTCGGGCATGGGGAGCTGGAAATCTTTTTTTGGAGGCTTCCTTTCGGGTGTTGTGGAACCGGTTGGCGCGGTCCTGACGATTCTGCTTACGAGCCTTGTCGTTCCGCTTCTTCCCTGCTTTCTCAGCTTTGCTGCAGGTGCCATGATTTACGTCGTCGTGGAAGAGCTCATTCCTGAAATGTCGGCAGGGGAACATTCCGATATAGGCGTGGTTTCCTTTGCTGTCGGTTTCATGGTCATGATGGCTCTCGACGTGGCGCTGGGATAATCTTATTTTCTTTTTTCATGGCGAATTTTCCGCTTTTGAATGTGATATAATTAATTGTAAATATTTTTAGAAAAATACCGAAACGCGTTTTTGTTTTTCGGCATTTCTTTTGTTTGAAGAAGGACGGGGTACCGTGGAAAAGCAGGTCATGATCCGCTGCAAGTCGATCCAGCGGGACGAACGGGGAAAGGCGGAGGAAGTGGTACTGGAAACGCCGGGCGTGTACGGTGAAGATGAGGACTGCCGGTACCTGACCTACGAGGAAACGTCTCTTTCCGGCATGGAGGGAACGACGACGACGATCCGTATGTACGGTGACCATGTCACGCTTTCACGGCAGGGGAGTTTTCTCCAGGAAACGGAATACCGTCCGGGCACTGTGGCAAAGTCGGAGTATATAACGCCGGCAGGACCTGTGGAAATCACTGTTTCTTCGAAAGAAATCACCGATACGGTGAGCGGGGGAAAGGGGCGGCTCCGCCTGATTTATGACATTGAAATGAAAGGGCTTTTCAGCCATCTGAACGAAATTATTATTGATGTGCGGGAGGAATCGGAAACTTCATGGAAGTCAGAGAAGAACTGAAAGAAATTATTGAAAGGGCAAGGGCGGCGGCCGAGGCGGCAGGCGAACTTCCCCGTGGGGAGTATGCTCCTGTGCAGCGCCTGGAAATACCGAAAGCGAAGGAATTCGGCGATTATTCCACGAATGCGGCCATGCAGTGGGCAAGGACGGCACATAAAGCGCCCCGCGCCATCGCGGAAAGTATCGTAAAATATATTGACGCGCCTCTCGTTTCTAAAATGGAAATCGCGGGAGCGGGATTTATCAATTTCTTTCTGGCAGCAGACACGGTGTATGCCGAGTTAAGAAATATCCTTTCCGCCGGCGCTTCTTACGGAGATTTTCCGAAAGATAAAAAAGACAAAATCCTTGTGGAATATGTGTCCGCCAATCCCACAGGACCGCTCCATATCGGGCACGCCCGCGGCGCGGCTTATGGTTCTGCTCTGGTGAACCTGCTCCGCGCGGCGGGGTATGATGTGTATGCCGAGTATTATGTGAATGACGCGGGCAGCCAGATTGCCCACCTGGCGGAATCGGTCAATGCCCGTTACCTCCAGCTTCTCGGGAAAGACGCAGATGTGCCGGAGGACGGTTACCACGGATATGACATCGTGGAAACCGCCAAGTCCCTCATTGATCGTGAAGGCGATGCGTATCTGTCCATGGATGAAGAGGCGCGCCTGAAGGTGTTCAAAACGGTGGCGCTTAATGAAAAACTGTCTATCCTGAAAAAGGATCTGGCCGATTTCCATGTCACTTTTGACAACTGGTTCTCTGAAAAATCACTTTACCCCAAGCAGGTGGACGACGCTCTCGCTGCGCTGAAAAAGGACGGATATCTGTATGAGAAAGACGGCGCCTGGTGGCTTGCCACGACGAAGAACGGTGATGACAAAGACAGGGTCGTTATCCGCGCGAACGGCGAACCGACCTATTTCTGTTCCGATATCGCCTATGTGCCGAACAAGGAAAAACGGGGCTACAATAAGCTGATTGATATCTGGGGCGCAGACCACCACGGATATATTATCCGTATCCATTCTGCCATGAAGTTCCTTGGCTACGATCCGGAAGATTTTGAAATCATGCTTCTCCAGATGGTGACACTTCTCCGTGACGGACAGCCGGTGAAAATGTCCAAGCGCACAGGACAGGCGGTCACGCTCCGTGAGCTGATGGACGAAGTGGGAAGCGATGCGGCGAGGTATTTCTTCTGCAGCCGCACACTGGACAGCCAGATGGACTTCGATATTGACCTGGCGAAAAAGCAGTCCAGCGACAACCCTGTTTACTATATCCAGTATGCCAATGCCCGTATCCACAGCCTTTTTGCCCAGGCAAAAGAAGCGGGCGTAAAGTGGGGCGACTGGGAAAAGACAGACTTTACGAAACTGACGGAAGAATGTGAACTGGACCTTGTCAAGAAAATGGAAAACTACCATATGCTCATTGATGGCGCAGCGAAGGAACGAGCACCCCAGCGGGTAGCGAAATATGCTTATGAGCTGGCAGGGCTTTTCCATCATTTTTACCGTGAATGCCGCATTCTGGGCGTTGAAGAAGGCGTGACACAGGCAAGGCTCGGCCTCATCACCGCCGTACAGCACGTGCTTGTCCACGCGCTTTCTATTCTCGGTGTTTCCGCACCGGAGCGCATGTAAAGGAGGAACCATGACAAAGTATATTTTCGTGACCGGCGGCGTTGTTTCATCTTTGGGGAAAGGCATCACCGCCGCTTCCCTAGGCCGTCTTCTGAAAAACAGAGGGTACAAAGTTACCATTCAGAAATTTGACCCTTATATCAATATTGATCCCGGTACCATGAGTCCTTACCAGCACGGCGAGGTCTTTGTCACTGATGACGGCGCGGAAACGGATCTTGATTTGGGACACTATGAACGTTTCATTGACGAAAATTTGTCCAAAGCCTCCAACGTGACGACAGGCAAAATCTACCAGTCGGTGATCAATAAAGAAAGAAAGGGGGAATATCTGGGATCCACCATACAGGTTATCCCCCATATCACCAATGAAATTAAAGACCGTGTCCTCCGTGTCGGCAAAAATGACAATGCGGATATCGTTATCACCGAAATCGGCGGTACTGTGGGAGATATCGAATCCCTGCCTTTCCTGGAAGCAATCCGCCAGGTCAAGAAAGACGTGCCCAACAGAAATGATGTCATCTATGTCCATGTCACCCTTGTGCCTTACATCGCGGCGGCGGGCGAACTGAAAACGAAACCAACCCAGCACAGCGTCAAGGAACTGCGCTCCATCGGTATCCAGCCGGATATTATCGTGTGCCGCACCGTGGAAAAACTGTCAGATGAAATGAAAAAGAAAATCGGCATGTTTTGCGATGTGGAACCGGAAGCCGTCATCAATAACCTGACGGCGGACAGCATTTATGAAGTGCCTCTTCTTATGGAACAGGAAGGTCTCGACCATATCGCCCTGAAAAAATTGGGACTTGAAGATCGTCCGGTGGATATGGAAGACTGGAAAGCCATGGTAGAACGCATGACCACGGCAAAAAAGGAAGTGCAGATCGCCCTTGTCGGTAAATATGTCCGGCTCCATGACGCCTACCTTTCCGTAGCGGAAGCGCTGTCCCATGCGGGATACGCCATGGGGGCCAAGGTGAACATCCGCTGGATCAATTCCGAAATCCTTGAAGAAGAAAAGCCGGATCTGGATGAAGTATTTGCCGGTGTTGATGGTATCGTCGTCCCCGGCGGCTTTGGCTACCGCGGTGTAGAGGGGAAAATCGACGCTATTCGTTATGCCCGTGAAAATAAAATTCCCTTCCTTGGGCTCTGCCTCGGCATGCAGTGTGCCGTCATCGAATTTGCCAGAAACGTGTGCCACATGGAACAAGCCAACTCTTCCGAATTTATTCCCGACGGGAAATATCCCGTCATCGACCTCATGCCCGATCAGGAAGACGTCACGGAAAAAGGCGGTACCATGCGCCTCGGCATCTATCCGTGCAAGCTGAAAGAAGGAACAAGGGCGAGAACTTTGTATGAAAATCAGGAAATCGTCTACGAACGCCACCGCCACAGATACGAAGTGTCCAACGAATTCCGTCCGCAGATGGAAGCGGCGGGTCTTGTCATTTCCGGCACCAGCCCCGATGACCGTCTCGTGGAAATTATCGAATTAAAAGATCATCCCTACTTTGCCGCCACCCAGGCCCATCCGGAATTCAAGAGCCGCCCGAACCGGCCCCACCCCCTCTTCAACGGTTTTATGGAAGCTGCCGTGAAACAAAGCGGTGAATAAAATATGAAAAGAAAACGCTCCCTGCAGGGCGTTTTTTGATGGAAAAGCGTGAATAAATGATTCGGCACAAAAATAGATCGGGAGTCTGTCGTTTTATGTTTTGTCTAAATTAATTCTGAAAAGGAATTGCGGCAATATTTACATTAAACATAGAATTTAAATTAGATATAAAGTATAATATGATTATAGTTTAGTTGTTTATTATTTAAAGGAGGTTCTTATGAAAAAAAGATACGTACTGTTACTTTGCGCGGCGGCTTTGTCCATTGGCGCGGCCTGCTCTTCCGTGTCTGCCCACGGCGTGTTTATCGCGAACCGTTTTGATCAGAAAGCCCTTGCCCTTGGGGAAGGACCGACAGACAACGCGTACAATCCGTCTTGTGTAAAGGCGGTGGAAGCTTATGATAAGAATTTCAGCTCTATGGATGTGGAAACTGTAAGTTATAAAGATCATATTTCCATCATTCCTACAGATGAATTGGGAGTAACGGTGACGTTCTTTGATTATGGTTTCTTCACGAAAGACAGCTCCGGCAAAATGCACCAGGCTCCGTTTGCGGAAGTGGCGGATGCGGTGAAGACGACCCACGCGATCAAATGGAACATTAACTATTGGAGTCCTGATTTAAAGCCGGGCGGCATTTATAACGTGCCGATCCAGATCGTTCCCCAGGTGAATCCGCTGACGCTCCGCAAGGGCGATACGTATAGAATCCGTGTGTACAAAGATGGCAAGCCCTATGCGAACGCGCCTCTCATCAAGGATGTCATCAATGACCTGACTAATGAGTCCACAGCCGACGCGGACGGTTACGCTACAGTTACTGTCAGCGCAAACGGTCTGAACGTAGTAGGTGTGGAAGTGGCAGGGGAGAAAGAGGATGAACATACCACGCCGAAGTATTTCTCTTCTCTCTCTTTCATTATTGAACCGGAATAAGAAAATAAAACCCATTTAAAAATTCCGCCCGTTAATTGGGGCGGGATTTTTAAATGGGGAGAGGAAGTTCGATGCCCGAGAGCAGCGGTCCGAAATTGACAGCGTATGTTTTTCTTTCCGTATTGTGAAGATATGGATATATTCCCATCTCACTGCCGATTTCCCGCTTATGGACGGTTACAGTGAGGCAGTGGCCGGCTTATTCATAATCTGTTTATAGAGCATCTCTTCTTCCGAATTTTCTTTCACTTTTTTCCATCCGAAATCCGATTCATGGAAAGTTTCAATTTTCTTGACGTTCCCGTTTCGATCATATTCAATTTTGGAAGCAAGGGTGTATTTCTTCCGGTGGGTATCAAAAAGATAATTGTACTCCTCTGCCTCGCCATCCGCTTCCCGTTCCTGCATGGTGACGGCAACCAGGTTGCCCTGGCGGGAAACGGAAGAGGTATCATAATAGATTCGGTCGTTTCCGTCCTGTCCGAGGTAGACCCAGTTTACGGCGTAGGAAGTCATGCCTGCGGCGGTGAGAGTCAGGGCGAGTGCTGCGGAAGTCAGTAACTTTTTCATGATAGTCTCCTTTACTGTCATAACTATTTTGTCCAGTCGTGGTTGTAAATATCCCAGTCTTTCATTTGGGACAGATAATCGATGCTTTCCTCTATGTCCTCCATCAGCTGATCTTTCTGGGCGGGGAGTGTCGCCGCCAGACGAATATAGTTGGACACGTGATTGCTTCTGAAAATCATACGTTCGCTGTCAGGAAGATGCACGTTCTCCATGATCAGTTTGAGTTCTTTCATCAGTCCCGCCGGCGGCAGGGGATGGAATTCGCCCCGTTCAAACTGGTCTTTCAGTTCGCTGCCGCGATAGAGCATGAGGGACAGCGCAGAAAGCATGGTCGGCTTGATTTCATTGATGGCATGGGCGGTGGCAAGAGCGTGGCGCTCCGATCCTTCTGCGCCTGCGATGCCGAGGATGACCATGATGGAGAGCTGCATTCCCGCGGCGATGGCACGTTTGCCCACTTCGATGGACTGCTCACCGTTTACTCCTTTGCGGATCTCTTTCAGCGTCTGGGAATCGCCGCTTTCCATACCGTAGTAGAGCAGGGTGAGTCCCGCTTTTCTGAGGGAGGTGAGTTCTTCCACGGATTTACGGAGGATATCTCCCGGCGCGGCGTAAGACGCTACTCTTTCTAAGTTGGGGAAATATTCTTTCAATACTGCCAGGATTTTCAGCAAGCGGCCGGTGGGCAGTACAAGGGCGTCGCCGTCAGCAAGAAATACACGGCGCACACCTTCCGCGTCAGTGGCACGGGCAAGCTCAATCTGGCGCATGATCTGTTCATCAGAAAGCTTTTCAAATTTGACACCGCGGTACATATTGCAGTAGGTGCAGTTGTTGTGCGCACAGCCGCGGGTTACGCGGAGAATAAAGCTGGCTGCTTCACTTGGCGGGCGGTACACGGGGGTATCATAGGTATCAAAAAACATGCCGTACATAAAATTCATCCTTTCAATTTTGGGTTCTTCACAAACGATTTCGTTTACAATTCAATACATTTACAATTTTCTATATATTGAATTATATGGGAAGGAAAGTCAAATGACAACAAATAATTTAGATATAGAAGTATTTCATATCTATTATGCCGCTGGCGGAATGATATAATAAAACCATTAATAACGAATGGGGATCATGATGATTACAGAAAAAGCTTATGCGAAAATCAACCTGACTTTATCGGTGGGAGAAAAGAGAGAAGACGGGTATCATGAGATTGACAGCGTGATGCACAGTATATCCCTTTGCGATGAGGTGACACTTACGGAAGCGGGGGGGCTTTCTCTTTCCATTAAAGAAGGGCTTGCGCCAGGGGGAAAAGCAAATCTCATGTGGGATGCGGCGGAATTATTTTTCAGAGAAACAGGATTTTCCGGCGGTGTCCACATGGAACTGGTGAAACAGATTCCGTCGGAAGCGGGCATGGGCGGCGGCTCCTCCGATGCGGCGGCTGTCCTCCGCGGATTAAACAGAATGACAGGGCAGCAGCTTTCTCTTATGGCATTGGCGGATATGGGGGCAAAGCTGGGGGCTGATGTTCCCTTCTGTGTGGCGGGCGGCTGCCGGCGTTGCGAGGGGATCGGTGAAAAACTTACTCCTCTTGCCGGTTGGGCGGGGCTGCCCGTAGTTATCGTCCGACCCGGTGTTTCTATCTCCACAGGGAAAGCTTATGGACTGCTGGACGTCTGCCCCCGTCGCAGGGCAGGTACGGCAGAAAGCTGTATAGAGGCTTTGAAAAATAAAGACCGCGCTGCGCTGATGGCATCTCTTTCCAATGATTTTGAAGACGTTCTGTTTAAGGCGGAGCCAGTTCTTGGGGAAACGTTTTCCTATCTGTCCTCTCTTTGCAAAAAAACGATGATGACAGGGTCAGGATCCGCTTTTTTCCTGATGGTGGAAAATGAAGTGCAGCAAAGAAAGCTGGCGGCCAAAATAAAAGAGGAACGGCCGCAGTGGTATGTGGGCACGGCGAAAACGATTTTGTGAGCGAGAGTATGAATAAGTCGAAACAGAAAAGCGGTGAGGATGATGTCAGGCGTCTTCCCCTAAAGCGTCATTCTGAACGGGGGTAAAAATGTTTTGTGGGAAAAACGGGAAAGCGGAACGGTGACACAGAGTGAAGAATCTATGACGCTGATGACATTTTACGGTTTTCCTCACCACGGCAATAGATCCTTCGCTATCGCTTCAGGATGACGCTTTACCGGCTTCCTCATTATGTGTACAGATTCTTCGCTTGCGTTCCGGATGGAGCCTTGCCATCAGTGTTACCTTTGCCGGCAAATCAAAACGGAAAGTCATGATAAGCTTTTTGAATCCGATTTACAATTTCACTAGAATAGGAGAGCATAAAGAGTCAATTTCTTTGTGCTTTTTTATTTTTTCAACAGTTTTAAATTAAGTTTTTGTGTAAATAAACAAAGTTTGGCGGCAGATGATTGTATTCTACAAAGGAATATGATAACTTAAAAATATCTTTGTCCGCGGGTTTCACGGACAGGAGGGGAAAGCGAAAAAGACAGACGGAGGAAACACGGCTACTCGCGTTCATTTCTTTTTCGGAATCCTGTATTTTTGAAACCGAAGTGTTTTATGAAAAGGAGCAGGAATATGAAAAAAATTCTCGCAATCGCAGCAGCTGCTGCACTCACTGCAGGCGTATCCGCATACGCTGCAAATCCGTTTTCTGATGTATCCACTGATGACTGGGCCTACCAGGCAGTATCCGATCTCTCCGATCAGGGCGTTGTAGAAGGTTATCCGGACGGCACATTTAAAGGCGAAAGGAACATGACCCGTTATGAACTGGCTCAGGTGATCGCCCGTCTGATGGCTCGTGAAGATCAGCTGAATGCTGAACAGAAAGCCACATTGGACAGACTGGCAGGGGAATATGCTGATGAACTGGCGAACCTCGGCGTCCGCGTAAGCAATTTGGAAAAGAAAGTGGGCAACATTTCCTGGTCCGGCAATGCCCGTATGCGTTGGGTACAGGGATATGACGGTACAGAAGCGAAAGACAAGTATGATGGACGCATCAAGATTACCGCGCATGCTGATGTGAATGACAGCACTTATGTACAGGGGCGTCTCCGCAGCGATATGAATTTCAAAGACAGTAAAGATGCAAATACATACATGGAAGAATTGATTGTTCATCATCAGTTCGGCGACAAGGTCGGTGTGACCCTCGGCCGTCAGGATCTTACTCTCGGACAGACCGGGACTTACTATGATGATGAATTTGATGGCATCATCGCGACCTTTGGCAGCGATAAACTTGCTCTTGATCTGGGCTATGGCCGTTTCAAGTCCTGGGATCTGAAGGCGGCTGACGGCAGCAATACGGAAGCTTTCCTGGGACGTCTCTACGGTTCCACAGGCCGTCTGTCCTATGACGCGGAATATATCAATATGGCATACAACCAGGGCAATGTATGGGGACTTGGGTTGACTGCGAATATCACCGACAAGATTGATGTATTCGGTGATTTCTACAAGAATACCGATGCGGATAATGATCCGCAGGTTTGGACGGCAGGTCTCGGTTTCGGTCATACCAATTGGAAGAAACCGGGCACTTTCCGTGTTTCCGCTCAGTATATTGATGCAGAAAAAGGCAGCGTATTCGGCGCTTCTACCTATAACGTAAGTCCGATTGATGAAGCAATCAGCAAAACGGATGTGGATTACTGGCTTGCCCAGGCTGATGTCATCCTCGCCAAGAATGTAAAACTTCACGGCGAATATGCCTTCGATGTAGACGCGAAGGATGGCAGCGACTATGATAATTTGGCTACCGTATCCCTGAACTACGTATTCTGAGATACAGGCAAAAGAAAAGACCTCGAAAGGGGTCTTTTTTGTTTTAGAGAAATGAAGTGGCAGATGGTTGGTTTTGTCAGAGAAGGAAACATGGCTGCCGCCATTTTCTTACAGCCAGGTAAAAACCCGTGACAGAATTATCATCACGGGTTAAGTATTTCTTTTATTCCATTATTTGATGTAAGCGGTCGCTTTCAGCATGAACATATTATCCATTTTTTTGCCGCCCATATCTTTGGCGTTAAAGCCGTAATCAGCTTCCACGATAAGGCCTTTCATGGGAACATAAGATGCTTTGGCGAGGAAGAACTTGGCGCCGCCGAAGTTCTTGTGGTCGTTGGCAGGGTTGCCGTCAGTCAGGGCGTCCATCTTGTCGGCAAAGTAGGCAGGGACATTTTTCATGCCGTGCCAGTTTTTATAGACATGTCCCATGTATTGGTCGGCGATATCATTGCCGGAGCCGCCGAAGTATGTGCCGGCCTGGCTGTAAATATAATCTATGCCGATGGAGTAAGATCTGGGTTTGAGAACGTCTGCTGTTCCGTAGGAAAGACCGTAATTGAAGCTGTGCGGCTTCTCGTTATTCAAAGGAAGGACACGGAGATTCTTGACGAATTCGCCGTGGATATTCCATTTCGGTGTGACGTAGTAAGAACCGGCAAAGCCGTAGGCCTCGCAGATGTGTCCGACAGGACCGTTTGCTTTCATGGCATACGCATGGAATTCCCATTGATCCGGAACCTTGTAAATATAGGAGGCGTAAGTGACAGGCACGTCTTCATCTTCGCCCCAGTCCATTACGACATCTTTTCCCATAGGATAGAGGGTGTCATTAGCGGGATTGTAGTACATGGTGCTGGCGGAAACGAGGGAGTTCAGATTGAGAGTCCCCAGCTTGGCAGCGACCGCCTGCGCCAGCTGCGGATTCTGCGTCTTGATGAGATTGACAATCTTTCCTAAATTATTTTGCAGCTCTGGCAAATTATTGCTGCTGTTGATCAGGCCGGTGGCTTTTCCCAGTACGCTTTTGAGCGCCGGGTTGGCGGCAACGGCAGCGGCCACCACTTTGTTGGTGGAAAGCTCGCCAATCAGCTTGCTCTTGGCAATCGGCGTGACTTTTATTCCGTGCATCATGGGACCGGTATAATTATAGTTGATATTGGTGGCGCGGCCATAAGCGATTGTCAGACGGCCTCCCTTTATGTAGTCGCCGAAAGTGATGAAGGCGCCTTTAAATTCACCGTCATAGGTATAGCCGGTAACCCCCATTTTGACGGGGAACTGTCCGATACCGATGAGGTTCTTTGACGGTCCGAAAGGAAGGTTCGTAGTGTCCTGTTTCTTACCGAACTGGAATGTGGTCCAAAGACGGTTCAAATGAAGCTCACCATCGCTGTGTCCGGCGCGGACGCTTTCGTTTCCGTTTTTATCGTATGTGTATTTATTGATATCGTAAGGGTCTCTGCCGTTCATGCCCATGTAGGTCTCAAGCTGCCCGTACAGGGTGCTTCTGTCATTGATCTTGGTCATGGTATTTAAACGGATACGGGCGCCCAGTTCATAGTGTTTTTCTTTTGTGTCTTTGAAAATATTATCGTAGCGGTCGATGCCCTGTACACGGAGTTCCGTGAGAAGCGATGTTTTTCCCGTTTTTTTCTCCAGTTCGGAAATACGGACGCCGAGGCTGGAGAGATCATTGGCATACTCTCTTGAAAGCTTGTCTACGACGGACTGCTGATCAGCGGAAAGAGAGTCTCTTTTTGCCAGCAGGCGGGCGGTAATCTGCGCCATTTCGTAACGGGTGATGTGCTTGTCGCCTTTGAATGTGCCGTCAGGATAGCCTTCGACAATGTTCTGGTCTGACAGGGAAGCGACGGCTTCGTATGCCCAGGAATCGCTTTCTACATCAGAAAATGGGTTGGCCGCGGAGGCGGTCATCGCTGCGCCGGCAAAAAATGCGCAGACGGCGGCTCTCAGTATGGTATGTCTCATTGAATAAATCCCCTTGTTGTCCTTGGTTCTCATTTAGATAGCAAGACTTAAACGAAATATAAAAAATGAATGAAATATGTCTCAAAACAGACTTATTATATCTGATGGAAATAAAAACTGTCAATGGTTTTAACGCCTGATGTTAATTGCACATACAAATCATATATGATAAGCGTGCAGCCGTCATTTTCGTGCAAAAAGAAAGAGGCCTGAAGGCCTCAGAAAGTCAATTTTGAAAGAAATATTATTTTTCTTTTATCGTATTTGTTTGAAAGATATGGATCCCTTTGAGGACAATGAAAGCAATGAGGCACCCGGCGCCGCAGGAAACGGAAAAGAGGGAAATATAGAAAAAAGCTCCTTTTGACGACCCTATAAAGAGAGCGGCCAACGGATAAGAGACAAGGCCGCCGATGAGCGATGTGCCCGCGAATTCTCCAAGGACGGCTGCCCACAGTTTTTTCGTGCGGCTGTACAGGTATCCCGACAGGAAGGCGCCGATCATCGAGCCGGGGAAAGCGAGGAGCGAACCGGAGCCGATGATATTCCTGATTACCGATGTGGTAAAAGCGGCGGAAATACCGTACCGCGTGCCGCAGAGAACCGCAAGAAAGATATTGATCATGTGCTGGAGCGGGAAAGCACGGGTCACTCCCAAAGGAAAAGAAAAGACCGGTGAAAGAAGGACGCCTGCCGCGGCGAGGAGAGCGGCAAAAATCCATTTCCGCAAAGAAGAACGGCTGTCATTTTCAAACATAATAATCTCCTTTGTAAGAAAATATATTTTCGAAAGATGTTTTTTCCATCATAGCACAAATAAAGATGGAATTTATACAGAGTAGTATAATTTAAACAGGCAGTAAGGATTAAGGATGTTATGATGAGAAGAAACGACAGAGAAATTACAGAAGAAACGGAAATCAGAAAAGTTCTGGACGAGTGCAAAATCGTCCATCTGGGTTTTCAGGACTGCGGCCGTGTTTTTGTGGTGCCGGTCAACTACGGATACTCTTATGAAGGGGGAAAGCTTACGGTGTATTTCCATGGTGCTGATGCCGGACTGAAGCGGGAACTGGCAGAATCAAATCCTGTCATCGGTTTTGAAATCGACAACGGCGGTATCATGGGACGGGCGGAGAAAGCCTGCGATTACACGGAGTACTACCACAGCATCATCGGGAGCGGGCCGGTGTCGGTGGTAAAAGACAGGGAAGAGAAGAAAAAGATCCTTACGATTTTCATGGAATGCCAGGATAAAAAGCATTTCGAGTTTACCGATCGCATAGCAGCGCATGTGGCGGTGTATAAAATCGAGGCGGACGAATTTGCCTGCAAGGAGCATAACCTGTAAAATACCCTCCTTACCGTTATCTGATAAGAAGGGTCCGTGGTGCTTCAAAAATTTATCGTTTCATTTGTATGAAATACTTCGATCAGAGGAAGATATATTTCCCGATGAAGAGGATGGTCAGGATATACATCAGGGCACTGATCTTTTTCCCGTTTCCTGTGAGGGCGTTCATGACAGTGTAAGTGATGATGCCGAACGAGATGCCTTCGGCGATGCTGTATGTGAAGGGCATGGCAAGGATGGCGATATATGCGGGAATGGCTTCGGTGGGGTCGCTGAAGTTGATGCCCGTGACGGCGGTGAACATGAGGAAGCCCACGATGATGAGGGCGGGGGCGGTGGCAAAGGCGGGAATTGCCAGGAAGAAGGGGGAAAGGAACAGGGAGAGGGCAAAGAGAACGGCTACGGTGACGGCGGTAAGACCGGTCCGTCCGCCTTCAGAAACGCCTGCCGCACTTTCTACGAAGGTGGTTGTGGTGGAAACGCCGAGGCCCGCGCCGATGGTGGTGGCGACAGCGTCAGCCATGAGAGCGCCTTTGATGCGGGGCAGCTTCCCTTCCTCATCAAGCATGTTTGCTTTGGAAGAAACGCCGACCAGGGTGCCGAGGGTATCAAAAATATCCACGAAAAGGAACGCGAAGAGGACAACGAAGAAATCAGGGCTCATCACCTTTGAGAAATCAAGCTGCATGAAAATGGGGGACAGGCTTACAGGGGTAAAAGAAGCAATGCCTGCGGAAAGATCCGGCAGAGTACTGAACGCGCCTTTTGCGGGATCGGGGATGTAGAGCCCCGTGAGTTCGCATAGAATGCCGAGTCCCCATGTGAAGAGGATGCCCCAGAGAATATTTCCTCTCACTTTTTTCACCATGAGGATGCCTGTGAAAAGCACACCCAGGATGGCGAGGAGAACCGGAACTCCCACGGTGTGGAATGTGCCTGCGGCAATTGCGCCTTTAAAGGAGAAAAGAGAAACTTTCGTAGCGGGATTGGCGACGATGATATTGGCGGAAACCAGTCCGATGAAGGCAATGAACAGGCCGATACCTGCCGACACTGCCCGTTTCAGGTTGATGGGGATCGCGTTGAAAATCGCTTCGCGTACATTGGTGAGAGACAGGATAATGAAAATTACGCCTTCCAGACAAACAGCGGCAAGGGCGGTCTGCCAGGAATAGCCCATCTGCCCGACGACGGTGAAAGCGAAAAACGCATTCAGCCCCATGCCTGGAGCGAGGGCGAAAGGGTAATTGGCAAAGAGTGCCATGAGAATGGTGCCGATGAATGCGGCAAGGGCGGTCGCCGTAAGAAGCGCGCCTTTATCCATGCCGGCGGCGCTCATGATGCCGGGATTGACTGCCAGGATATACGCCATCGTCATGAAAGTCGTGATGCCCGCCATGATTTCTGTCCTGACGGACGTGTGATTTTCCTTCAGGTGAAAAATTCTGTCCAAAAAACCGGATTGCTGTTCCATAAAATTTCTCCTTTCAGCTTTATCCACAATATGTATCATTATAAGATTTTTACAAGGCGGGGGCAATGGATTTTCTTCTTTCGGTGTATAATCAGGTAGTGGAAATTCTGCGGGAAAGCCCGCTTTATATAAAGGACATATAATGAGTATCTGTAATATCTGCCCGCGGGGATGCCGTGTGCCGCGGCGGGAGTCCATTCACGGACAGGGCGCCGTCGGTTACTGCCGGACAGGCATGCTTCCCATCGTATCACGGGCGGCGCTCCATCATTGGGAAGAACCGTGTATCAGCGGGACAAGAGGCGCGGGAACGGTTTTTTTTGCGGGGTGCAATTTATCCTGCGTGTATTGCCAGAATTATGAAATATCCGAACTGCGCCGGGGGATAGAAATATCCGTGGAGCGGCTGGCGGAGATTTACCGTGAACTCATCGCCCGGGGCGCGCACAATATCGACCTTGTGACGCCGACCCATTTTACCCATGCCGTTTTTCAAAGTCTGAGAGAACCGCTTCCCGTACCGGTGGTGTATAACTGCGGCGGCTATGAAAGCGTTCATACCGTGGCGTTCCTACGGAAGAAAATACAGTGCTGGCTTCCTGATTTGAAGTACAGCGACGCTGTGGCGGCGGAAAGGTACAGCAGTGCGTCGGACTACTTTGAAAAGGCGGTGTCTGCCATTGAGCAGATGTTCCGGCAGACAGGTCCCTATGAAATCGGTGCCGACGGTATATTAAAAAAAGGTGTTCTTATCCGCCATCTTATTTTGCCGGGGCAGATGAAAAACACGAAAGGCGTTTTGGAATATGTGGCGGAAACGTTTCGTAAAGGGGATGTCCTTTTCAGTCTTATGCGGCAGTACACGCCTCACGGAAGAGCGGAAGAGTTTCCGGAAATCAACCGCCGGATTACCGATGAAGAATACGAAGAGGCAGAAGCGTACATGGAAGCGCTCGGCATTGAAGACGGCTATGTCCAGCAGAAAGAATCTTCCGATCAAAGTTTTATCCCCGTTTTTGACGGGACAGGGGTGGAACGCGCTGCGGAAAGCAATACAAAAAAATAAAGCATCAATGAAAAACGTCCGCAAAATACCGCGGGCGTCTTTTGACATGCCTTTTGATTTGAAACGCTTTTTACTTGTGTAATTTTCTCATGAATGCTTCTTCATCCACAAGGAAACGGGTGTGCTCCGCCTCACCGATGGCGCCGTTTTCATCAGAGGCGGTGATGGTGAAAGATATTTTCTTTCCTCTGACCGCCGTCACGGTGGCAGTCGCTTTGATCGTTTGTCCCACGGGGGTGGGCGCGTTGTGGCGGACGGCGATGAAACCGCCCACCGTAGTCTGTTTCGGCGGCAGGCAGGGCGCAAGGGCGGCAACGGCAGCCTCTTCCATAAGGGCGGATAAAACAGGAGTGGCAAGGACTTGCAGAGAGCCGCTTTTGACGGCAAGGGCAGTGTCTTTTTCCGTGACGGTCCGGCTGGCGGTACCGGCAGTTCCGATTTTGATTTCCATAGGAGTTCCTCCTTTACTGATGGACCTATTGTAGCACGGCGGAGAAAAAGCGGCTATTTTCAGAGTTGTGGTATAATAAACCAGTCATGAAAACAGCGGAAGGCCGCGATGGTTTCTGTCCTTCCACGATTGAAGCAAGAGAGGTTTTATGAAGGAAATATCTTTTATAAAAGATAAAAGGAAATACCTGCATGGGGTGGTGCTTGCTTTTGCGGCGCTGGCGGCGGGCCTGTTCCTCTATTTTTATTTCTTTTATCACGGAACGGCGGATGGAACGGTGATGGTGGAAATACCGAAAAATGCCACGGGGCGGGAAATCGGAGAAATGCTTGAGGAGAAAGGCGTTATCAGAAGTGCCACCGTTTTCCGCGCCATGCTTTTGGCCACAGGAAACGGGAAGGCGCTCAAAAGCGGGTACTATACATTCCGGCGTGGTTCGACGGTAGCGGAAACGATTGCGGATCTGAAAAACGGAAAAGAAGAAGTGGTGAAGATCACCGTGCCGGAAGGCTTTACCGCAGCGCAGATTGCAGATGTTCTTCAGAAGGCGGGGCTGGAATGCTATGGAGATTTTCTTCATGAAGCGGAAACTTACGCGCCTTTTCCATACATGTACGGTCCTGAGGAGGCAAAGGTGAAGGGAGAAGGATTTCTTTTCGCCGATACGTATGAAATTCCGAAGTCTTGCTCCGCCCGGCAGATTGCTGACATGATGTATCGGCGCACGGATGAAATGCTTACACCCGCATTGCGCAGGCGGGCGGAGGAGAGACATCTTTCCATTCATGCCCTCATGACCATCGCGTCCATGGTGGAGCGGGAAGCACGGTTAAAAGAGGATCAGGTGCCGATTGCCTCTGTCATTCTGGCGCGTCTGGAAAAGCAGATGCCTCTTCAGATTGACGCTACTGTCCAGTATGCATTGGGCAGGCAGAAAGAGGAACTGACCATAGCGGATACGAAAATTGATTCGCCTTATAATACATATGAACGGCAGGGGCTTCCGCCCGGCCCCATAAGCAGTCCCGGCATGGATGCTGTCCGTGCGGTGCTTGACGCGGCGCCCGGAGAGTATCTTTACTATGTGGCGGAAAAAGACGGCCGCCATGTCTTCACAAAGACGCTTGAAGAACATCAGGCGGAAATCGACCGGATCTATGGGACAGACGACTGATATGGCTATGATTGCGGATCTGAGAAAGGAACTGGAGCGGGAAGCGGAAGAAGAGAATATTCCCATTCTGCGCAGGGCGGAGAGGAAGCTGCTGCTGGAAGCCGCGGCGGCAGCCGATCCAAAGAAAATACTGGAAGTGGGGACGGCCATCGGCTATTCCGCTTTGCTTCTGGCAGAGCATTTTCCTCTGGCGGAAATTGATACCATAGAAATAGATGCCCTGCGGAATGAACGGGCTGTATCCGTCATGCAGGCGGCAGGATTTGAGCAGCGTGTCCGGTGCCATTGGGGGGGCGCGGGAGAAGTGCTTTCTACGCTCACAGGGCTGTATGATTTTGTTTACCTTGACGGGCCGAAAGGGCAGTACCTCCGCCATTTGAAACTTATTGAGCCGAAATTGTCGGAAAATGCGGTTATTGCGGCAGATAATATTCTCTTCCGAGGATTGGTGCGAAGCGGGGAACCCGTGGCCCATCGGTACAGGACGCTTGTCACACGCCTGCGGGAATACCTCGAATATGTGGAAGCTCATTATGATACGGTCATCCATGAAGAGGGCGACGGTCTTGCAGTGTCAAGGAAGATAAGGAAATAAGGGAAGAAAGGAACACAAGTGGAAAGAATGGAACTTCTCGCGCCGGCGGGAAATATGGAAAAAATGAAAATGGCGCTCCTTTACGGGGCAGACGCGGTATACATGGCGGGCAAAGCTTTCGGTCTCCGTGCCTACGGCGGCAATTTTACCCGGGAAGAAATGAAAGAGGCTGTGGAGTATGCTCATTCCATGGGAAAGAAAGTGTATATCACGGTCAATATCATTCCCCGGAATGAAGATTTGGGAGGGCTTGACACATACCTGAAATATTTACAGGATATTCATGCGGATGCCGTCCTGATTTCCGATCTCGGCGTATTTGATATCGCCCGTGAAGCAGCGCCTGATTTGCCGGTCCATGTGAGCACGCAGGCGAGCGCGGCAAACTGGCGCACCGTCAGGAGATGGAAAGATATGGGCGCATCCCGCGTCGTCCTTGCCAGAGAAGTATCCCTTTCGGAAATGGCGGATATCAGAAAACAGGTGAATATCGAACTGGAAGTATTCGGCCATGGGGCGCTCTGTATTTCCTGGAGCGGCCGCTGTCTTTTATCCAATTATTTTACAAACGGGAAACGCCAGTCCAACCGGGGTGAATGCATCCAGGCATGCCGGTTTAAGTATTCCGTGATGGAAGAGTCCCGGCCGGGCCAGTATTTCCCCGTAGAAGAAGATGAGCACGGCACATATATTTTCAACAGCAAAGATCTCTGTATGATCGACCATATTCCCGAGCTTATCGAAGCGGGTGTTTCTTCTCTGAAAATTGAAGGCCGCATGAAGAGCGTCTATTATGTGGCGGCGGTTGTGGCAGCGTACCGGAAAGCGATTGACTCGTACTATGAATTGGGGGCGGAATTTTCCGTTCGTCCGGAGTGGCGGGAAGAATTGGAAAAGGTATCTCATCGTCCTTACACGACGGCTTTCGCGTTCCAGAACCCCGACCATTCCGCCCAGGAATATATGAAGTCCCAGCCGGAGCAGCCTTATGATTTTATCGGCCTTGTTCTGGAGCAGGATAAAGAAAACGGCACAGTCAAAGTGCAGCAGCGCAACTATTTCAAAGCGGGAGAGGTCGTTGAATGTCTTACTCCGGCAGGTGATGTATTTCCTGTCACGATCGGACATCTGACGAATAAAGACGGTGAAGAGGCGGCGGCAGCGCCCCATCCGCTGGAAGAGCTGACGATGGTGACAGAGCAGGATCTGCCGCCGTATACCATTCTCCGGAGGCGTACTTGTGGATAACAGAGTCTATATAGAAATCACGCCGGGCGATGTGAACTACGTCAATCGTATCATAGAAGGATATGAATATCTCGGCATTCTGACCACCATCGATCCCCGGCGGGCGACCTGCTGCATCAATGCTACGGCAGACACGCGAAAAGAAGTCATCGAGATTCTCACCCATCTGGATACGGAAGTGAAAATCCTGGCGGACAGAGAAGAAGCGGAAGCGGGATTGAGGTAAATATTTCTTTTGGAATATGATAAAATAAATGTAGAGATAAAGGACGGGAGGGATCTGTATGGCAGCGGCGGAAAGAATTGCTGAATATCTGAAACAATGCGGTGTGTTTTATCTGGCTACTTTGGACGGTATCTGGCCGCGCCTTCGGCCGATGAATAATGTCTGTGTCTGCGGCGGCGTAATCCATTTCCTTTTCAATAAAGATGATGAGATTTACGGACAGCTTCTTCTGAACGACCGCGCGGAAATCTGCGCCACCCATCCGGATCAGTCGAATATCTGCATATCCTGCAAACTGCGGGAGGATAAAGGGGAGGAACCGCGTCGCGCCATGCTGAGGAGCTGTGAGGAGTCTCTGGACGGTATTCGTAAAGACGGCAGGTATACCGTGTTCAGGCTGGCATCGGGAAACGCGGTCATCACGGATTTTACCGGAAAGACGGAAGAAATTGAATTATAAAAGAAAGCGCGCTTGTGACGGGCGCGTTTTTCATTTTCTGAAAGGCCGGCGGGGAAGTGCTATAATGGAGTCTAAATACGAACGGGAGCGAAGGATCTGTTGCCGTGATGAGGGGAGCCGTAAGAAGATAAAAGCTATCAGCTGTGAGCTGTCAGCTGTCAGCCATTAGCTGTTAGCTATTAGCTGTGAGTTAAAAGCCGAAGCATATGATTTCCATTAGGTGTCATACGAAACATTAGCAAAGGATTTGCTGTTGTAGTGAGGGAAACGATAATCGTCATCCTGAACGAATGTGAAGGACCTGTTACCGTGATGAGGGAAATGAAAAACAATAAGTCTTGAGAATAAGTATATAAAGAAAGGCGGAATAAAAATGAATGGCTTGATTACCGATTTATACCAATTGACAATGGCAAATGCCCTTTTCAACAAAGGACGCCATGAACGGAAAGTCGTGTTTGACCGTTTTTACAGAAAGAATCCTTTTAACGGCGGCTACACCATCGTGGCGGGGCTTGAGCATCTCCAGCAGTTTTTGGAAAATTTCCGTTTTGATGAAGAAGATATCGATTACCTGGAAAGTCTGCATATTTTTTATCCCGCCTTTCTTGATTACCTGAAAGATTTCCGCTTTAAAGGAAATATTTATGCTGTACCGGAAGGCACTGTAGTCTTTCCCGGCGAACCGCTTCTTCGTTTCCATGGCACTACGACAGAAGCCATGCTTCTCGAAACGGGTCTATCCATGATTATGAACCATGAAAGTCTCATCGCCACGAAAGCACGGCGTGTGCGTACTGTGGCGCCGAAAGACGCCCTGATGGAGTTCGGTCTCCGCCGCGCGCAGGGACATTCTGCCGGGCTCTGGGGCGCGCGGGCCGCCATGATCGGAGGGTTCAACGGCACATCCAATGTGGAAGCGGGAAAACAGTTCGGCATCCCTGTCCTCGGTACGATGGCCCACAGCTGGGTAATGAGCTTTGATGAAGAGATAGATGCTTTCCGCGAATACGTCCGCCAGTATCATGACAACCTCATCCTTTTGGCCGACACCTATAATGTCCTTGAAATGGGCGTACCCCATGCAATTCAGGTGTTTAAAGAACTGAAAGAAGAGGGGCGGCTCCCCGGGAAATACGGGATCCGCATCGATAGCGGAGATATCGCCTATCTCTCTCAGGAAGCGACCCGTATGTTTACCGAAGCCGGCTTCCCTGATGCCATTATTTCCGGTTCCAACGATCTTGACGAATATACCATCCAGTCCCTCAAAGCGCAGGGATGTACCGTCACCTCGTGGGGCGTGGGTACGAAAATCATCACGGCCGACGGCACTTCCGCTCTGGGGGGCGTCTTTAAAATGGCGGTGAAAGAAGCGGATGGTAAAGAGGTTCCCGTTATGAAATTTTCCAACGACGTGGAAAAAATGACAAACCCCGGTATCAAGACGGTCTATCGTTTCTATAAAAAGGATACGGGAAAAATGATTACCGACCTTGTTTGCCTCCATGATGAAAAAGCGGCGGACGGCGGCGACTTTACCCTTGTCACGGAATCGGCGAAATGGCGCAGGAAAGAGCTGAAAGCAGGCACTTATACGGTGGAGGAACTGCTGAAGCCCGTCGTAGAAAATGGCAGGAACCTTCCGCTGCCCGTACTTCCTGAAATCATCCGCTATGCAGATAAGCAGATGGATACACTCTGGCCGGAATACACACGTCTCCTTAATCCGGATCTGATGGAAATCAACCTGTCCGACAAGCTGCAGACATTGAAGAGTGAACTTATCCGCCGCGAGTTGGGAGAATAAAAAGGCGGTTTTCAGGTACAGGCTTTTCAAGCGCCGAGGTGACTTCATTAAGGGCACAGATCCTTCACCTTCATTCAGGATGACACTTTTCGTTCTCCGTTATTATGACGCTTTCTGTTCCCCATTGTTAGTGACGTGCTTTTCCAAAATCGTTATTCTGAACGGCAGCAAGAATGCTTTGCGAGAAAAATGGGAAACGGAATAGTGACACAGAGTGAAGAATCTATTACTCCGAATGAAGTCCCACCGTCAATACCGCTTTTTACACAAGGATCATGGAACCCGCCGCCAGAAGAAGCTGCTGGCGCACGTAGTGCGATTGAGGATACTCGCTTGTTGTAATGATTTAAATCGTAAAAGAATATTTAGCTTGTAGCTGATAGCTCACAGCTGATAGCTTTTATCTTCTTACCGTCTTCCTCACTATGGTAACAGAGCCTTCACATCCGCTTCGGATGACGATTGACGTTTCCCTCACTATGACGCCTTTTCCTCCAATCGTCATTCTGAACGGAGGCAAGAATGCTGTGGGAGAAAGACGGGAAGCGGGATAGTGACACAGAGTGAAGAATCTATTACTCTGCATGACGGGTTTGGTATAATGAAAGAAAATGATTAAAGACAGCTCATGAAAGGAGCATTTATGAAAAAATGTATATGTGCCATGGCGCTCACGCTTGCTTTGGCAGCAGGCGGACTGTCTCTGGCATCCGATTTAAAAATGGCGGACGGACATATTCTTCCGCTGGGAAATGAGATGACCATCCGGGAAGCAGATAAATCATATGTGGGAAAAGAACTGCAGAAAGAGTGGAACCGGGAAAAAGTAGAGAAAGAAATCCTCCCTGCTGTTAGGCGGATGGGATTATTTGGAAAAGGCGATACAGTCCATGAAAAAATGATGGCCGAGCAGCTCGGAAAACTTTTTGCAGCCGGCAGATTCTCTCAGCTGCAAATGGAGACGAAGGATGCTTTTCATCAGGCAGTCGTTATATCTGTAAAACTGGAAGAGAAAGATATCGCCGGCTGGAATGAAATCATCAGGGCCATGGAAAAAGCCCATCCGGAAAAAATTGATATCCTTGGAGAGAACCGGACTTTTAATCTTGAAACTATCCGGGAAAGCATGAAAAAAGAAGACAGTGACAATCGTTTCGTCTATAAAAAAGATGGACAGACCGAGTTTATTTATGGAAGCATGTTTCTTTTTGTGGAACAGTACGGGGTGGAAGCGCCTTTTTATGTCTTTTTCATCGCGTCAGCAGATAAAGGGCAACTTGGAGCCACTGCCATTTATACCAATCAGGCCACAGGCCGGATTATAGAACCTGTTTTAGTAAAAGGCGCGGAGGGACTTCGATGAAAAGACTCGTGACAGCACTCTTGGCGACGGGGATTACCGTTTCCTCCATGACCGCTGTTTTTGCAGAACCTGCCCATAAAGGGACGGATACAGGCACGGCAGCCGACAGGCAATTGACTGCTGATTTCCGCAGAAGTCCGGGAGATGCTGTAAAAGATCTTTACAGGCAGGCAGCTCCTTTTCTTACAAAGGAAATCACTTTAAGAAATCATGCCGTTTATACGCCTTTCGTCATGACACCGTCTGCGAAAAAAATGGCGGGAAAAGAGATTCCGTTCAGCACGGAAAAAGGAGGAGTATTTCCTGCGGGCCAGCTTCTCGTCGCTTCTGATGAGGGAAGCTTTGACGCCTTTGTCGTGAATTTCTCTTTTTCTGAAACGGAAGAAAATAAAAAGGGAATGGATCCTTTCTTTGCGAAGGATCAAAATATGGTGTCTGCAGGGGCGCTTATGATGGCGAACCTTTACCTGATGGGTGCTGAACCCGCAATTAACGAACTCATCGTGGACGCCATACATGAGCATAATAAAACGGCCCCTGTGAAACTTCCCGAAGACTTTGCCCATGTGCGTCTGCAGGACATAGAACCGATTACCCGTTTAAATGACCATACGTACACGGCGGGCGCGCGGGTCATAAGCGATGCCGACGGTTTCATCGTGCCCCTTTACATCCGGGGATACTTCATGAAGAAAGAGAATCAATACAGAGCAATCCTGGCAGTGACCAGTGACGCGGAAAGAAATTATCTGAAACCATCTCTGGAAGAACTGGCAAAAACAAGTATGAAATACTAAGATATCTCTATGAAAAGCGGAGTGAATCTCTTCTTTTTGTATAGGAGCATACAGTAAAAAAACTTTATGGAATTTTTTCTCTTAAAAGGAAGGTTGTTTTAAGGGAAAACGAAAGCAGGTCCTTTAACGGGATCTGCTTTTTTGCTGAAATATTATTTTGTGATGAGCGACAGAAGGATATCCGGATTGTCCGTGTCGTATTCGATCTGTTCCGACCAGCGCCGTATGTTTTCAGGGAGATCTCCGAATATGGCAGTTTCCATGAAGATGAAGTCTGTGCTTTGCCGGGCGTATGTCATGACGGCGTCTATGCCGTAGAGAGGTTCTTTTTCCAGGGCGCGGTAGGAAATGTATTGATACACCGCCGTCAATTCCGGGAGAGGCGCTTCGGAAAGATAGGCGTGCGCCTTTTTCAGCGTGGAAGTAAAAGATCCGGAAAGAGAGGAGAGCCTCTTTGTCCATGCTTCATCGACAGGTTCCGTTTGAGAAAGAGCGTGTAAAATGGTCCGGCAGTAAGTTTCATTGATGGTCGGCGTATAGGAGAGCGCTTCTTCGGGAAGACTGCAGCCCATAGCGGAAAGCAGCGTGGGAAAGTCGAATAGAGAAGGGGCGCTGTCTTCCATGAAAAGCAGAGGCGTGGAATTGGACAGGAGAAGCTCAACGCTTTCTTCACAGGCAAGTCCCACACCGGCCAGTTCAAAATTTCCGTTTTCCACAAAGAAACGGGGATGCATGGCACAGATATCGCAAAGATTTTCTTCTCCTGTTTCCATGATGATGCGGCAGAGTCCGTCTTCCTGTAAAAGAGGGCATCGGCCGTTTTTCATGATGAACCGGCGGTTTCCTTTTGTGCCTGTCATGGAGGCACGGATAGTTTCACCCGGTTCACCCGTCATGACGAGATATTTCATTGCCGTGGCTTCGTCGATGTCGATGTCCCAGTTCTGCATACAGCATGAGTGGACACACCTGTCCGCCTTGCATCGGAAGTCTTTGTAAAAAGCCGGGTAAACGGAAATCATGGCATGACCCTTTCGAGAATCGCGGCGCAGCCTTTCCTTATATCACGATAGGCTGTTTCGTAATCATCAGTGTACCACGGATCGGCGACACTCCGATTTTCTCCTGTCCATTCGAGAAGGAGGGACACTTTTTTCTGCGGGTCGCCTTTGGTAAGACGGTAAAGATCGCGGCGGTTCTCATCGTCCATGCCGATGATGTAAGTACTTTCTTCGTAATCGGCAGACGTAAATATTCGTGCTTCCCGTTTAGTGAAAGGGATCCCCTTTTCGTTGAGAAGCCGGCGTACGGGGGGATAGGTGTCGTTTCCGATTTCTTCATAAGTCGCCGCGCAGGATGAAACGGAAATCAAATGTTCCAATCCGGCTTTTGCCACGAGGTTTTTCATAACAAATTCCGCCATCGGGGAGCGGCAGATATTGCCGTGGCAGACGAACAGTATTTTTATCATAATTTCTTATAACCTCTATTGTTTCATCATTTTACAAATTTGAATGGCTTTTTTTATAGCTGCTTCAAATGGTATGTCTCCTGCATACAAGTATTTTTGCTGATATGAATTCCATAGGTCATTCAATCTATCGTCATTAATTATGATATCTAAGATCTGCATCCCTGAGGTAATAATGTCCGTTGTATTTCTTTTATTGCAGGTAGCTTCAAATGCCTGTTTCAGAATTTCATGATTGATCATCTCCTCATAGCGGAGCATTAATGTATAAACGTTATAAAAATCTCTCATCCTTGTATTCAGGATACCGCGGGCAAGAATTGTCTGAAGTTTCTCCGCAAAAATGGTCTCCAAATTATAGGACCAGAGCTTTATGGATCGTTCTTCCAGCATGAGGCTGTAATCATATTCAATGGCTCTGGGAGTAATGATGTCTCCTGTAGAAATATCAATCTTGATTGGAATAATCATTTTACCAAGATATGCATCCATTGTTACCCGAATGCCGGGGTATTCCATATCGTCCATGATTCCGGTTACATCCTTGACGTTGAACGTCACACCGTCCTGCAAATCAATCTTACTGATTTTATTAATTATACGCAGCGCTTCTTCCTCAGAAAGATTTAAATTACGGATAGATGTATCTATATCCATTGTTGAGCGCATAGAAATGCCTATCATGGACGTGACCAATATACCGCCTTTTATGATAAAGTTTTCAGAATATGGTGAGTTTGCCACTCTTTCAAGAAAACGTTCCATCATATATATCCGCATCAAAATGCGTGCATCTGCCCTGTTTGATTTTGCAATATTTTTTATCTTTCCTCTTACCTGTGCACCGGTCAGAGCCATTACAACAGCACCTCCATATACTCTCTGATCTTCTTATCAACATGGAACAGCTTTGCATATTCCATTAGCCTGTTAAGATTCTTGTTTTTTCCCATGATGTAAGTTTTAAGTGCGGCCTGGAAATCCTGTATTTCAAACCTGTTTCTGGAACGGATCAGATCACAGATTGTGCGTTCACGATTGTAGAGCGGTATGTCATGGCCATATGATGTTTTCACTATTTCTTTCCCAATATCCAGCAGTTCTTTTTTTACGGTGAAAACTTTTATTCCGTCCGCAACCATTCGGGAAGTTCCATAACCGGTATAAATCGTAATTGTTTTCTGCAGAGGTTCTCTGTCAGTAAGGCCATGATAATAGAGGGCCTCGTCGTGAGATAAAATACCTTGCGGACAACGCAGCGACAGAATATAGTTTTCATCTTTCCAGGTTTCCGGAGATGCATAAACGCCATGAGCGGCCTTTTCAAATCCGTTATTACGTATGAAGTTGTACAGAGCATACTTTGAAATCCCTGCTTCTATGGCATTTTTCGTCAACAAGATTCCGGAATCATCAACTATTTCTTCGGGTGTCTTCATGTGCCGTCACCAACTTTCGTGCTAATAGTATATCTTATATTAGCACGAAAGTAAAACAGAGGGCTGCCAATTTGAGGATACGAATCACCTTTAATTGTTCGGGCAGTGATGGCACAATTTTGACTGGCCCAGTCTTAGCTTTCCGGCAGAGATAAAAAAGAAGCTCCCGAAGGAACTTCTTTATGTTTTATCGAAGGCAGTCCTGTTTATGATGGTTTTGGGCAAATGGGGGTACAAACCACTTTTTCATGTAACGGATTCCTCTTACCCCCAATCTTGACCGGAAAGGAAGTATGGATAACGGTAGAAAATGCTTTTGACTGCTGTAAAGCGGATATAAGCGCTATATTTATTTCTTAACCGGCACAGGGTGTTGGTGTATTTTATGGCATTCCGCATTTCATGGAAGACGCGGCTCATTATATCGGAGCTGTCGATGAGTTTGCAGCGGCAGCCGATTATCCATATTCAAATCTGGGATGTGGCTGCCATGGCCACCTGTCCCTGCCCGATTCGTCCCGTTTCGGCGTTTTGCGCTATGATATCTGAAATGATATGGTAACTGATGAGAATAAGAAAAGAGGTGAGGAGAAGAAATGCGGGATGGACGCGTTTGTCGTGAAAGTTCATGAAGAAACTTCCAAAGGAATGAAAAGGCTTTATTTATATCCGCTCTTTTTGTACACTATAAAGAAAAGCAGAAAATATTTTACTTTACATACAAGTGTAAATTTTTTATTCCAATTACGCAATAGAAATGGAAGGACTTCTACTGTTCCGGGAGGAACTATGCGAAGGACGAAAATTATCTGCACTATCGGTCCGCTGCCGTTTTGAAAGGGGGAAAATTTTCGGGAGGACAGCCTTTGTGTCATCGCGGCAGGGGTCAGGCAGGGGGAAATAAACCGGCGGAAATCTTCTGCTACGAATATCATGCGCATTATGCAGGTGTAAAAAGAAAGGCTTGCGGTGGGAAACCGGCCGCGGGCTTTTCCTGCGGAAGGGAGAAATTATGGAAATACTGCGGGCGGCCAATGCGGAAATTGCCATGCGGAGAATTCTGCAGGCCGCTGTTTCGGAAAAGGCGAGCGATGTCCATCTGGAACCGTGCCGTGAATTTGTCCTTGTCCGGTTCCGCATTGACGGAACTCTTACAGAAAGGTACCGGCTGTCCCCGGATATGGCGGCGGGACTGTCGGTGCGGGCCAAAGTCCTGGGCGGTATGGACGTGGGGGAAAACCGTATTCCCCAGGACGGAAGTTTTTCGGAAATCAGGGATGAAAAAAATACAGATTTCCGTCTTTCCGTGATGCCTTCGGTTTACGGGGAAACGATCGTCATACGGATTTTATCGGGGCAGATGGATTTCATTGAAAAGAATGAACTCGGGATGCTTCCCTTGCAGAAGAAAATATTCCGAACAAAAATAGGAAAGAAAAGCGGCATGATTCTCACTACCGGTCCTACGGGAAGCGGGAAAACATCGACGCTCTACGCGGCGCTGAAACTGGTGTGCCGTCCCGGAATCAGCGTGATTTCCGTGGAAGATCCCGTGGAGTACCGCATACCGGGAATCACCCAGGTGGAAGTGAATGAAAAAGCGGGCCTTACTTTTGAAAAAGGACTTCGTTCTCTTGTGCGGCAGGATCCCGATGTGGTGATGATTGGGGAAATACGCGACCGGGAGACGGCGGAAATTGCCGTACATGCCGCTCTTACCGGGCATCTTGTCCTGTCTACGCTTCATACGAACGATGCCGTATCGGCGCCTGTCCGCCTGACAGATATGGGCATTCCGCCGTACTTGCTCTCCGCGTCGCTGTCCCTTATCATTTCTCAAAGGCTTGTGAAAAAACTTTGTCCCGCCTGCCGGAAGGAAATGGTCATTACAAGAGAAATGGCGGAAGAAAAGTTGTTTCCTGAAGCGTTTATCGGGAGACGGGCATACATGGCAAAGGGCTGTGATCATTGCAGGGGGAAAGGCGCAGACGGGCGGACCGGTGTTTTTGAAATGCTGGAAATAGGAAAAGAGGAACGGCGGCTGCTTCATGAAAACGCGGCAGCCGAAGAGTTTTCAGAATGTATGAGAAAACAGGAACAGTATTCCCTGAAGGAATCCCTTTTGCGGTTAATGGAAAGCGGCGCCGTCCCGCCTGAGGAAGCGGCGCTCTTATGGGAGTGACTATGAAACATATTGAACAGTGGCTGGCCCTTTACCCGGAGGCTACAGATATCCATCTTACGGAAGGCGGAAGGGTTATTGTCCGTGAATATGGCGGACTTAAAGAATTGGAAGAAAGAGCGGAGAAAAGTTTTTTTGATATGCTTTTCCATTCCTGCCTTTCACCGGATAAACGAAAAGTGTATGAAGAAAAGGGTGCATGCGATACTTCTTTTTCCATAGGAGAAAATCGGTTCCGCCTCCATCTGTACCGGGCGGGCGGAAAAGACTGCGCGGCGCTCCGTGTGCTGCCCGTGCTTGACCGTGTGGAAAAAGATCCTGATGAAAAATGGTTTGAGAAGATTGCAAAATTATCCTCCGGCCTTGTCCTTTTTTCAGGCCCTACAGGAAGCGGGAAAAGCACCACCATGGCAAGAGCACTGGAAGGAATCGGCAAGGAAAAAGCGCGTCACATCGTGACCTTGGAAGATCCTGTGGAGTATGTCCTTTCCGTGGGGAAATCCCTTGTCCGTCAGCGGGAAATCGGTCGTGACGCGGTAAGTTTTGCCGAAGGCGTCCGCGAATCTCTCCGCGAGGATCCCGATGTCATTGCCGTAGGGGAAATGAGGGACAGGGAAACCATAGCGGCGGCGCTTACCGCGGCGGAAACAGGGCATCTCGTTTTGGGAACGCTCCACAACGGGCGCGCTCTGGAGGCCGTCGGCCGCATGGTCCATGTATTTCCGGCGGAAGAACAAAGCGAAGTGCGCCTGATTATTTCTTCCGTCCTCCGCTGCGTGTCGGCGCAAAGACTTTGGCGGATGGGAACGAGGACTGTACTGCTCCGTGAAATTCTGACAAATACCCCTGCTGTGGCGAACCTCATCCGCGAAGGAAAAGAAGCACAGGTCCTGTCCTATATGGAAACGGGTGTGAATGACATGCGCACTCTGCGCCAGGCGGTATACAAGGTAAAGGGCGTGACAGAAAAAGAACGAGAAGAACTTTTGCATTTGGCGGGAGAGTAAAATGGAGTTCCTTTATAAAGCGTACGCTGACAGCGGAGAAGTAGAGGAAGGAAGAGTGGCGGCTGCCGGCAAAAGAGAAGCAGCGGATGAACTCAAAAGCCGCGGGCTGCACCCGATGACCATCAGAAAAACGGGAGAAAAGAAAAAAGTGTCCCTTTTCAAAAGACGCCGTCTCGCCGATTTGGCTGAAGAATGGGAATCACTTCTTTCCGCGGGGATTCCCGTAACCGAAACTTTGGACATCCTTGGCGGCGGCCGGAGCGGGAAAGAAAAGATTCTTCTGGGCGAGATCAAGGCGACCATCGAAGCAGGGCACTCCATTGCGGAAAGTTTTGCGGGATCCCGTGCGTTTCCGCCTTTTTTTACGGCCCTTCTGCAGGTAGGCGAGCTGTCGGGAACGATTCCGGAACAGCTCCGCCTGGCCGCCGCGTGCTATCGCAAGGAAGAAGAATTTATTGCCGGTATGAAATCAGCGCTTTCCTATCCTGTTTTTGTTCTCTTCTTTTCCTTTCTTGTATTTGCACTGATTCTTACTGTCATCCTGCCGTCCTTTGCTACGCTTTTTGATGCCCTTGATATACCGCTTCCGGCGGTGACGAGGGCGGCGCTTGCTTTGGGCCTGTTCTTACAGGAAAAAGGATTTTATTTTCTTGGTGAGCTTCTTTTGAGTGCAGGCGTCGGCGCTGTTTATTTACAAAGTGAAAAGGGAAAAAGAAATATGGATACGTTTCTTTTCCGCTTCCCTTTCATCCGGAGACTGTACCTCATCCGTGTGACGCTTGCCCTGTCGGCACTTTTGAAAAGCGGGAAAACCTTGTCCGATGCCCTTGCCGACATCGCGGACATAACGGATAACGGCGCCGTAAAAGAAGAATTGCTGAAAATAAAAAAAGATATAGAACGGGGCGGCGACTTTGCCCAAAGCATGGAAAGATCCTTTGGCGATACCGCCCTTGCCCGCATGATCCGCGTAGGCATGGAAAGCGGGCGGCTGCCTCTCTTTCTGGAGCGAAGCGCCTACCTTATGACAGAGGAAACGAAAAGGAAACTGACAGGATTCAGAAAAATTCTGGAACCTTCTCTTTTGCTTTTTGTAGGTCTTGTAACAGCGGCAATTATATTTTCCGTCCTTCTCCCCGTTTTCAGTGCCGTAGGGACGCATATGGGCGTTTAGTATCGAAGGACGGAAATTAAATTCCGGATGCCGGATATGGGATAAGATAAAAAGCGCTTTTCGGAATTTAGGTACAGGGACAAAAATTTTCCTGTGGTTTGTGTTTATGACTTTTAATCATACTTTTGTTTTGCTATACTAAAAAATAAAGTATGATGAGAAGGAGGCGGGACGAGTGGGTCTTTCTGTACGTGAGATACTCATACTGGATTATTTTGACGGCAAACCGGTGCATGCAAAGATGCCGTCTTATCTGTATGCCACTTACGGCAGCGACGCCGATCTCTGTCTGGACCGCCTCTATGCTGACGGCTGGATCCGCGAAAGCACTCCCCGGGAAACGGTGAATATGCTTCCCGATAAAGCGCTTTCCGATTTCCTTAAACGGTACGGCCTCTCCGGTGAAGGATCACATACAGAACTTGTCCGGCGTGTAATCCATGAAGTTCCTGAAAAAAATTATAACCACGCCGTACCGAAAGTATACGTGCTGGAACCTAAGGGGCGTACCGAGGTGGGACGCCATATGGCGTATGTCCTGAATGTTCGTGAAAACTACGGACTTACGGAAGGAGAAATCGGCGAGTCCCGTTCTGCTCTGGCTCTGAAAGGGAATCCCAGTTCCGCCAGGGATATACTGGAGCGCGCTTTTCAGCAGAAGGTTTCCATCTATACCATGGCGGGAGAATGGTCGAAGCTGCGCAACCTGTACTATGTCATGGCAAACTTCCATCTTCGTGCGGAAGCGGGGGATAAGGCGCTCTCCTGCCTGTTCCTTGTCTTCTTCCTGGATATGTCGGGGATGGGGAATAGAAATACCGTTATTCCTTATGAAAACTTATTTCCTACCCAAAAGGGAATGATTCTTCTTTTAGATGAGGTGCGCCACAGGGAGAACATGACGGCGGAGGAAGTGAAGGCGGCATTTCTTTCTTCTGTTGCGCGTATGGCGCCGAGACTGCCGTTCTCTTATTTCTCCCCGCAGGTCATGGCGGCGCAATTGCTGGAACGTCTCCGCGGCGTCCCCTTTAATGGGGCGAAGTATATCGCGGAACGGAACGTGCCCGACCCTTCTGCCGGCGCATACCATTATGTCCCTTGGGGACGTGAGGAAGCCGGCAGCTTGAAAGAGGTGCCGAAATTTACTGTGCCGAAAATCATGGCGCCGCCCAGCCTGCGTATGCCGCCCGCTTTTACGCGGCCCGTCCCTTTTGAATCGACAGAAGCGCGGAAGCGGCGGGAAGAAATGGAAAAACGGGTGGTCCGCACTGTAGAGCGTCCAACGCCGGAGGAAAAAAAGGAAAAAGGTCTGCTTGTGAAATTGAGAAAATGGATATAGGAGAAACTATGGAAAAACGAATCCGCGTCGGCTGTTACGGCGCGAAAGGCTCCTATACCTATGAGGCCATGGAACGGCACTTCGGCGAGCGGGAGCGGGAAGAAATATATTTCCCCCTCTTTGAAGATGTGACGAAAGCCGTTGCGGGAGGAATGATTGATTACGGCGTTGTACCCATTGAAAACTCCTCCACCGGGGGGATTACGGAAGTCTATGACCTTATCAGGGGCTGCGGCTGCGCCGTCGTCGGTGAAGAACTGGTAAAAATCGAGCACCACCTGCTGGGACTGCCGGGAGCGGAAATGGAAGATATCGATACGGTCTACTCCCATCCCCAGGGATTTGCCCAGTGCCGTCCTTTTTTCAATGAACATCGGGATTGGAAATTGAAACCTTATTTTTCCACATCCCAAAGCGCGGAACGTGTTTCAAAGGATGGAAAGAAAAATCAGGCGGCCGTAGCAAGCCGGACGGCGGCGAAGCTGTATGGGCTTTCCGTACTGAAAGAAAATATCTTTTTTAATGAAAACAATTACACCCGTTTCTTCATCATCGCACCGAAAATGGAAATATCCGATAAAGCGGATAAAATCACTCTCGCCATTTCCGTCAGGCATGAACCGGGCGCACTCTATCATGTGCTGGGATACTTTTTCTACGGCGGTATGAATATGACCCATCTGGAATCCCGTCCGCTCAAAGGGAAACCTTTTGAGTATTTTTTCCACATCGATGTCATGGGTTCGCTGAAAGATCCATCAAATACGCGGACACTGGAGGGACTGTCTTCCATGTGCAGTTATTTTAAAATTCTGGGAAACTACGAATCGTGCGGCAGATGACAGAAGTAAAATGCGGAATGAAAGATAACAGAAAGGCAGACATCAGGAGACCGATGTATAATGCGGACCTTCTTCTGGTATGAAAAGGACCTCTTCTGCCGGGCATTTGGTTTGTCCGGCAGAAGAGGTCCTTTATCTTGAAATCTTTTTTTGTTTAATCAGAAGGCGGCTTTGATGGCGCCGTTGTATTTCTTCTCGATGAAATCTTTGGATTCCTGGCTGGTAAGGGCTTCGATTAGTTTTTTGATTTCAGGGCGGTTTTCATCTCCTTCACGTACAGCGACAATGTTTGCGTATGGGGAATCGCTGCTTTCGGTGAAGATGGCATCTTTCGGATTTAGTTTCGCTTCCAGGGCAAAATTGATATTGATAACGGAAATATCAGCGTCTTCCAGCGAGCGGGGGAGCTGTGGCGCCTCCAGTTCAGAGAATTGAAGATTCTTTTTGTTTTCTGTGATGTCCTGCGGTGTAGCGGTGATGGGTGCACCGTCACGGAGCTTGATGAGCCCCGCAGACTGGAGCACGAGGAGCGCGCGGCCGCCGTTTGTGGGATCGTTCGGGATGGCTACACGGGCGCCGTCAGGAAGATCTTTCAAGTCTTTAATCTTTTTAGAGAAGACGGACATCGGTTCCAGATGGATCGCTCCTGCGGAAACGAGTTTCAGATTTCTTGACCGGGCGAATTCATCCAGGTACGGTTTGTGCTGGAAGTAGTTCGCGTCAAGGTTTTTGTCGTTCAGCGCCAGGTTCGGCTGTACATAATCGGTAAATTCGATGATTTCCACATTGACACCTTCTTTGGCAAGCTTATCTTTTACGGCGCCGAGAATTTCAGCGTGGGGGACGGGAGACACGCCCACTTTGAGAGTGACCGCCTTGCTGTCTTTCGGAGCGGGAGCCGCCGCTTTTTTCTCATCGCCGCAGCCTGTGATAAAACCTGTGAGTGCCAATGCGGCGACGGATGCGATGATTGTCTTTTTGAATTTCATGAAAAATTCCTCCTTTGACGTTCTTGCTTAAAAAATTGTAATAAAAAATCTTCCGTCCAATAAGGGACGAAAGATCGTGTTACCACCCAAGTTCATTTGCACGTCACCGTGCAAACCTCTGTAGGTACGAGGGAAATCCTGATACCGCAGCTCTGTAACGGGAGCGCCCGGACTGCTTAATGATTCGGCATATCCGGCTCAAAGACCATGTTCGGCAAACTTCCTGTACTTCCTTTCACCTTGCGGAAGCTCTCTTTGACATTCGTTTTGCTTACTCTTCTTCTCATTGCCTGTGATTAAGTTGTGCCTACTATAGCATTTTCTTTCGGCAGATGTCAAGCGGAAAAATAGTCTGCGAAATATATTTTGCGTTGCGGTATTTCCTGCGGGGCGGTTTCCGCGGCAGCGTACGGGTGCAGTTGAAATACATTAATAAAAAAAGCAGACCTGCTGCGGCAAGCCTGCTTCTGTTTTGCCTGGCCCCAAAGGGCATGGTGGAGACGAAGAGGATTGAACTCTCGACCTTACGGATGCGAACCGTACGCTCTCCCAGCTGAGCTACGTCCCCATGAAAATCAGTCCCTGAAAAGGACAAATCAATTATAGCACATGATTCAATTTTTTGCAGTCCCGTATGATTTATACTGTTGATGTAGCACCGGCATTGCCGTGCGTACCTCGGCGGTTCTTTTACTGCATGGCTGCAGCGGCGCTGATGGCGCTGCCGGATGATAGCGGAGGAGGTTCTTACCAGTCGATCCAGGGGAGAGCTTTTTCCAGCTGGTAGAAAGATTTCCCGTCCCAAAGGATGTCTTCGGTGAGGTGATTGATACAGTCTTCTTCTTCATCGGATGTGTAATAATAGACGAGCTCCATGAAATCTTCAAACGGTTCTTTTGTCCAGCGGTATTTTTCTATGCTCACCCGCCACTTGTGCTGGCCGGGATGGTACACAAATCCTGAAAAATGGTAGACATATCCTTTGTGGCGTACACTGGCGCCGCCGTCCATGAGATAATCGATAAATTCGTCCGCGTCTCCGCCCTTCATAATGCCTCCTTTTAATAATACAGCTTTATTATACTATATTTGTTTGTCTTATTTCTGTCCTGTGCTATAATGAGTTGATCTATTGATAAACGAAACGGAAATTTGTTCCGACAGTTGTCCATTCTGAGCACCAACTATAAAAAACGGGAGGAAATATGAAAAAAGCAATTATATTATCCAGCGGCGGTGTGGACTCGACGACCTGTCTCTCCGTGGCTGTAAATGCACTGGGAGCAGAGAATGTCAGCACTGCTTCTATTTTTTATGGACAGAAGCATAAAAAGGAATTAGATGCCGCAAGAGCGGTGGCGGCATATTATCATGTGCCTCATTATGAATTTGATCTGGCGCAGATCATGCAGTATTCCAATTGTTCTCTTTTGTCCCATTCGACGGAGAGTATTGTACACAAAAGTTACGGTGAGCAGATTGCGGAAAAGGGGGCAGGAAAGGTATCTACGTATGTTCCTTTTCGGAACGGCCTCATGATTTCTGTGGCGGCAAGTCTGGCAGCCGGCATTTATGAAGAGGAAGAGACGGATATTTATGTCGGCGCCCATGGAGATGATGCGGCGGGAGAAGCGTATGCCGACTGCTCGCCCCGGTTTCTGAAAGCCATGGGGGAAGCGGTTGCTGTCGGCACATACGGCAAGGTGCATCTGGTTTTTCCTTTTGCCGATAAAAATAAAACCGGCGTCGTGGCGGAAGGGCTGAAACTGGGGACACCCTATGAACTGACATGGAGCTGTTATGAGGGGGGAGACACGCCTTGCGGCGAATGCGGGACCTGCATAGACAGGGCGAAAGCGTTTGCTGAAAACGGGGTGGAAGACCCGTGGAACGGAGGGAAAGGATAATATGTTTACAGTAACGAAAAGAATGGAAATCAGCGGAGCGCACTTCCTGCGTCTGAACTATGAAAGCAAGTGCACTTCACTGCACGGGCACAACTGGATCGTGACTGTCACCGTGCAGAATGATAGGCTTGATGAAAACGGCATGGTGGTAGATTTCACGAAGATTAAGGATATCGTTAATCTTTTTGACCACCGGTGCGCTAACGATATCATGGAAGGATTGAACCCCACGGCGGAAAATATGGCGAAGTGGCTTTGCGACCGCATTCCCCACTGTATCCGTGTGGCGGTGCAGGAAACAGAAGGAAATACAGCGGTATATGAAAAATAAGTTTCCCGTGGCGGAAATATTTGACAGCATTGAGGGTGAAGGAAAACGGACAGGGTATATGGCGGTATTCGTCCGGTTTGCCGGCTGCAATATCCGCTGTACATACTGTGATACGGCGTATGCTTTAAAAGAGTCTGATGCAGAAGAGTTTCTTACGAAAGAGGAACTCTTAGGCCGTATCCGTTCCTATCCCTGGAAGCGGATTACTTTTACGGGAGGAGAACCGCTGCTTCAGCCGCTGCAGGAAATCTGCGACATCCTTGGGGAAGAGGGGTATGAAATTAATATAGAAACGAACGGCGCAGTTCCCCTTTTGGCGCGCCGTTCCCAAAATCTTTTTTATACGATGGATTACAAATGCACAGACAGCGGAATGAAGTCTTTCATGCGGCTGCCGAACTTAAAGGAATTGACGGAGGAGGATGTTCTGAAATTCGTCGTTTCCTCGAAAACGGATTTGGAGGATATGAAGGAAATTATTATAAAGTATTTTCCCCGGGGCGGTCCGAAGTTTTATGTGAGTCCCGTGTGGGGGAAAATAGAGCCGCGTGAATTGGTCGAATATGTGAGAAAAGAAAAACTGGCAGAAGTCTGCGTGCAGGTACAGCTCCATAAAATTATCTGGGAGCCGGACAGGAGAGGGGTCTGAAATGGATCAGAAAAAATTGGAACAGGCGGCGCGCCTGATTATAGAAGCAGTCGGGGAAGATCCCGAAAGAGAAGGACTTTTGGAAACGCCCCGCCGCTTTGCGGAAATGGTGGCCGAGCAGCTGGCCTATGCGGCGGTACCCAATGAAGAAATCGCCCGCGCTTTCGATAAGACATTTTCTTCTCCTGAAAGTGACATGGTGGTGGTGAAAGATATTTCCCTCTTTTCCCATTGCGAGCACCATATCGCCATCATGTACAATATGAAGGCGGCTGTGGGATATATTCCCAGAGGGCGCGTCATCGGACTGTCGAAAATCGCCCGCATCGCTGATGCCGTCTCTAAACGTCTCCAGATCCAGGAACGGATAGGAGCGGATATACGGGATATCATGGAACGGATTACCGGTGCCGGGGATGTGATCGTTCTTTTGGAAGGGGAGCATTCCTGTATGACGGCACGGGGGATCAGAAAACCGGGGACGCTTACAAGGACGATTTCCGCATCCGGACGGTTCAGGACAGACGGGGATTTGCGCAAAGAATTTCTTTCCCTGGCGAAGTAATGGATGCCGGTTCCTGTTCGTGGTTCGTTTCAAAGAATAAAATTTAATTGTTTATTCATTTTTGGTATAATGCGGATATGGAAAAGATAAAAAAACAACTGCAGATAATTTTATATGTATGGGTATGGCTCCTTTCTTTTTCCATGGCGGACGCGGCGGAGGCCATTACTGATGAATACTGGATAACGACGGCGGATCGGGGGAAGATTGAACAGCGCTACCGCAGCCTCGGTATATACGAAGTGGCAAAGAAGACCGTTTCAAGAAAAGAAGAACAGTACGGAAATTATACTTACCGCGTGTGGTATCCGAAACGGCTGGAAACGGAAAACAGGAAATGGCCCATGGTATTTCTTTTGAACGGGACGACCTCGACCTGTGATCTTGATGAGCCGATTTTTGAACATCTTGCCAGCTGGGGCTTTATTGTCGTGGGCAATACGGACAGGAATACGGGACTCGGGTACTCGGCGGAATGGGGACTGGAACTCATGGACAAGCTGGCGGCGGACAGAAAAAGCGTGTTTTTTCAAAAGATTGATGAGGAAAATCTGGGGATCGGCGGCCACTCCCAGGGGGGCGTCGGCGCGGTGAAAACGATTTTATTCCGAAAAGGCGGCGGACGTTTTAAAACGGTTGTCACTGTTTCGGCGGTGACAGAGTCATTTGCGGACAAATTAAAAATGAACAGCTGGAAGTATGACGCTTCTGCGGTCAATGTGCCGTGGTTCATGGTGAGCGGCGACAGGCTGGATGATCGTCTCATTACACCGCTTCCGGATATGGAGAAGATATTTCAAAAGGCAAAGACAGCGATGGTCATGGGACGGCGTTCCCATGCGGACCACAGCCATGTGCAGGCCGAAGCGGACGCTTATGTGACGGCATGGTTCCGCTGGCAGCTGGCAGGGGATCGGTATGCGGCAAAAGCGTTTCTTGGAAAAGACGCGGAGATACTCACAAATAAGGGATGGAACCATACAGCAAGAAAGAATTTATAAGAGAGGCGCAGAAAAATATTTTTCTTGCGGGGAACTCTCTTTTTTTGTACGATGAAGTCAGCGAGGTGTATGATGAAAAATAAAGAAGAGACTGTTTTAATTACTGCTGTAGACAATGGAAGCACGGTAGAATTGGAAATCAATACGACGCTGCCCCACGAAGAAACAAAGGAAATGCTTGCCGGCGCGGTATGTGCCGTTTATGGCATTTCTGATTTCCATGAGGGGGATGTGGCGTCCTTTTTGGAAGCGCTTGCTGATGAATACAGAAAAGAAGAGAGGTCTCCCCATTCTCCCCTGGTGAATTGAAGCGGGAAGCGCTGTACGGAAGAATCTCTCCCGCATGGTTCCCGGGGAAAGGAATCGGCGGTTCAGCGGCGGAAAAATTGAAAACCGGCGGTAATCCGCTGCTGATGGCACGCGGTAAAAGAGGAGGCGGATCGTGGGAAGAAAAGAATATCTTGAAAGCATGGGTGTCCGGGCGGCCCGGCGCGCTTTCTTTTCCTATACGACCGAGCCGGAGGGGAGCTACAGCATCCACCGCGTATTTATCCGATTCCTCGAAGTGAACCGTATGGATATGGGCCAGGCGGAGAAGCCGAAGGCGGCCGCTTTCCTTACGGATTATATCCTGCTCCGTATCTATGTGGCGAAGTATGTCCTTGCCGGATATGCAGAAACCTATGCGCCGCTCTTGGATTTGTTCCGCGGTTTTGAAAAAGTGGAAAAGAAATTCTCCCTGTTTATGGAACGGGAAACAGCGCCCGGCCATGGCGCGGAACGAAAGTTTCTGCCGCCTGATCTGCGGAGACGCTATGATGAGCACAGCATGCGGAAAACTATCGAACTTTTTGACAGTATCTCACGGAGGTATGAAGAAAGGGAAGACACGCCGGAACGGGTTATGAAATGTATTGTTGACGAATGCCTTTCCACGATCGCCATACGGAATGAAATATCTTTATCGGCGTCCTCCTTTTGGTTTTTTACCAGAGAAATGAACGGGTACATCAGGTACCTGAACCGTTTTTACAGCGGCCTGATTCCGCCGGCGATTCACGAAAGAATAAAAGCGCCCATGATGGAAGAAGAAACGCGCAGTGATGCTGATGAAGAAAGCGGCGGTTTTAATTATGAACGCGCGGCATACATCATTTTTGCCATTGCCGGTGTGATCTGCGCCCTTATCGCGGCAGGCTCAAGATAGTTTTGCGGCTTTTTTTGAAATATGGTATATTGGGTGCAGCCATGCGTGGTGATTAACTGAAGAATAACGTCAATGGAGATGGATATGCAGATAACAATTGCAGGCGGCTGCGGTGATTTCGGACGCAGCTGCTTTTTTGTTGAAGGAGGGCGCCACGCTTTTATCGTGGATGCGGGAACTTCAACGGACGGACTGGACCGGGTACCTGATCTCACAGCGGAGCAGGCGGTAAGAGCAGAATACCTTTTCATCACCCATTCGCACCGGGATCATACGGGGGCGATCGGATATTTCGAGTCTCTCGGCTTTGCGGGATCCGTGCTTCTGACGAACCAGACATACCGGCAGATGAAGGAAAAGCCGGGGAATACGATGATTCTTGATTCGACAGCGCCCGAACTGGAATTGGAACGGGATTTCAGTTTCCGCTGGGGGCGGAGCGGCCATTGTGCTGGTTCCGTGTGGTACGATATTTCCTGTGAAGGGAAAAATTTGTTCTTTTCAGGGGATTACCGAAGCGATGACCCTTTTTATGTCTGTGATGATGCGGAAGGGAAAACGGCGGATGTGGCCGTCCTTGATGCAGCATATCCGGGCGATCGTACGGGGGCAGATATGCGCCGGTCGGTTCTTGATAAAATATTGGAATTGGTGTGGCGGGGAAAGCCGCTTCTTCTTCCTGTGCCGCATTTCGGCAGGGGGCTTTCCATCGCGGCATATTTCCGTAATAAAGGAAGTATGGAGATTCCCGTGCATATGGCTCCCGGGCTTTATGACGAATGGCTGCGTCTGGGGCGGAGGAAATACTTCGCCCGCCGGGAAGTGCTTGCCCTTCCCAATGAAACGTTTTCCTTATGGGACGGAAAAACGATCCATGACAATGGGGTTTATTTCCTTACCGATGCCCAGCTGTCGCGGTCAGAGAACAGGAAACTCATTGAGCGGCACCCTGAACTTTCACTGCTCATGACAGGCAGCATCCATGGCTACGGCAAAGCGAAAGATTATTATGAAAGCGGCAGGGCGGAACTTGTCCTCTGGCCGAACCATATGACGGAAAGGGAAATGTGGGAACTTGCCGGGAAAAATCATTTCAGAAAAATTATTCCTTATCACAGCACGGACCGGAAACCGGAGTCTGATGTATTTTCTTTATAAGAGAAATGAATAAAAAGAAATACGCAGTCAGGAATATTCATGGTATAATGAAAAAAATAAAATCCTTCAAAAGAAAAGAGAGGCGGGATTTCTATGTTGAAGTATAAGAATATTCTTGTTCCTTATGATGGTTCTGCCCACGCGAAAAAGGCGATGGCGCAAGCTGCGGATCTGGCGGCCGCCGGCGAGGGTACGAAGCTTTACATCGTGTCCGTGTGCAATATGGTTTCCGCCATGAGCAATTTTGACCAGGTATCCATTGCGGAAGGCTGCCTTACTTCCAAGCTTTCAGAGGATCTGGAAGCGCAGTGCCGCCGCGATTTGAAAGAAGCTGCCGCTATGGTTCCTGAAGGTGTGGCGCATGAAACGGTTTTTGAAATCGGTTCGCCCGGACCGGTCATTCTCAGTATTGCTGAAGATAAAGGGTGCGACCTCATCGTCATGGGAAGCAGGGGACTCGGTCCGCTGAAGGGCATTTTCATGGGATCGGTTTCCAGCTATATCGTAAGCCGGGGCAAGTATCCCGTGCTTATCGTAAAATAATTTAAGACTCGGCGGTGGTGGAAACGAGATTCTTTTCATCACTGCTTTTTTATTGACAGGCGGGAGTTAAGTTATGACTCACTTTAAATGGCTGAAAAAGGAAGTACCCCGTTGGGTGAAGGAAGAAATTATTACCCGTGAAGCGGGAGATTCTCTTATTTCTTTATACAGGAATGAAGAACGCCATTCTCATGGCGAAGGGCTTTTTGTGCTGGCTGCCGTATGTTTCCTCACTGGTCTGATTTTCATCTGCGCCGGCGTATGGAACGGTCTTTCTCAGGATGAGCAGTTTATGATGGCCCTTGTGCCTTTGGTGCTGTCCATTCTTATTATTGCGGCGATTTTGTGGCAGGATCGTCCTGTGATGGATCGAATTCCGGCAGAAAGCGTCCGCTTAGAAGAAGCTGAAAACACAGCAGAGCCGCTTTCCGGGGAAACAGGGGGAACGGTTTCTGCCGGAAGCGGAATCGAAGAAAATACCGCGGCGGGAAATAAGGGAAAAGATCTGTCTTCTCTTCTTCCTTCCGTTTCTTACCGCCACCGCGTACCTGATGTTATTCGGGAGGCGGCCGGTGTTTTTCATGGCGTGTCGGTTTTGTGCGCCGTATGGATGGTAAATGAGTCTTTCAAGCTGTCGGGGGATTGGTTTGTTCTCGCGGCGGTGTCCTGCGTATTCCTTCTTCTGATGAGCTGGGCGTTTCCTGCAGCAGGACTCGGTATGGTCTATATGGCGTCGTCTGTTCTTGTGTACCGTTTATCACCGTACCGGGGGTGGCCGGAAGCGGCGGCATGGGTGTTTCTTGTTTTGGCGCTTCCTCTCCTGGTGCGGCTTCTGGGAGAACGGCGTCATAAAGCGGTCGTCTGTTACTCATGGTTTTGGGCGGTCTGCGTACTTCTCCTTATTTACTGGACTGCGTCCAACCTTTTATGGCAGACGATGTTTTTTGCTCTTGCGGCGGCGCTTACCTGGATGGCAGGCAGCATGCTTTCTTCCTGGGGCGCGGCGGCGGAAGCGCTTCGCCTTTTTGGCGGCGCGGCCGTGTTCGGTGTTCTGCTGGAGGGCTCCTGGAGTTCCGTGTGGAAAGGCATTTCGGGAAATTGGACCTTATGGATTTTGTTTTTTGTCATTCTTGCCATTGACGCTGTCCTGCTTACCCGGATGGGTATCAAACGGGACCGGCTGGCTGCCCTCGGAGGTCTTACGCCTTTTATTATGCTTGTGGCGGCATCCTTTGCCGTTTTTGAGACAACCGGTGTGTCTTCTGCTATCTTTGTATCCATCTTTGCCGCGTTTCTTGCCGTGGCAGTTATCGGGAGGGGGTATTGGAGCGATTCCAACCTGCTGAAATGGGTCGGCGGATGTCTTCTGGCCGCGGCAGGTGCTGTGCGTGTCCTTGATGCGGCGCTTTCCTTCGGGCAAAGAGGAATATTCTTCCTCGTCATTGGCGCGGCTGCTATCATTGTGTGCTGCCTGACTTTCCTTCCCCATGCCGTGAAGAAGATAAGGCGGAAACCGGGAAGGAAGACTGTACGACGGGATCGGCAGCCGGCAGCACCTGCGGATCAATCGGCGTTCTTGTCCGATCTGCCGGAAAGGAAAACGGAGGAAGGAGGGGAGCGCCGTGAATAGAAAGTACAGTTTGCTTCTCGTCCTGATCACTGCTATTTTTGAACTTGCCTTTCTTGTGTGGACAAGAGCGGATTACCGTTCCACCCTTCTTGACGGAGAAGAATATGAGGTGCCGGCGGCGATTGAATTTCAAGGGGATTTTTACGACAGAAATTACATAGCGGTGAACGTACCCATAACAGAAACGAAGTGGGAAGGAGAGCGGGAACCGGAAACAGGAGAAACGATTTACCTGGTGATCCGTAAGGGGCAGAAGGGAGCGCTTATCCTTGATCATGCCCAGCCTGCCCAGCCCAGCGGAAGTTATATCAAAACGCGGGCACTCCGCATCATGGATGGCACCGTATATTTCAATTTTCCGGCAGACCGCATGTACATGGCGCCGGAGCAGCTGAAGAAACTGTCCGTCGTGGAACTTTCCGAACGGGTACAGGTGCCTGAAGACAATGGAAAAACAAAAACAGCCATGAAGAATGAAATTACGGCACTTGTCAGGGTGAAGGACGGACGTGCTGCTATTTCCAGAGTTCTTGCCAATGGCGGGCCTGTGGAACAGATATTTACAACCGTCGGGAAAAATTTATCTGTGAAATACGCGACCAGCAAAGACGAAAAAGACCAGTATAATGAAAAAAGATTCTTTACCGCTGCTGATATGGATAAGAATGGTAAAGAATCAGATAATCAATCGGAATAAGGAGGCAGCGATGTACTTAATTCTTATGCGGCATGGGGAAGCTGTTCCCCAGACAGAAGATGTGCCGAACAGAGAAAGACGGCTGACAAAAGAAGGAAAGAAACAGGTGCGGACCACATCGCGCATGCTTGCCCGATTTTTGAAAGACCGGCCGCTCCGCATTTTCGCAAGCCCTTTCATGCGTACCCGCCAGACGGCGAGGATCTTGTCGGAAGAATGTTTTGCCGAAGGGCTCCACCTGACGGAAGAACTTTTACAGGGGGATTTCAGGCGGATTGAGAATCATCTCATAACGGACGGAGGACCGCTGGCCTTAGTGGGACACCATCCTTTCCTCCAGTCCTACCTTCTTGAAGCGGCAGGGGCGGGCATTCAGCCCGATTTGGCATCTATCTCCGTTGTTGACTATGATATGGCGTGGAAACAGGGAAAACTCATTGCCTATTTCACTCCGGCTTTGAAAAAATTGAAAAAGGAAGACTGATGAAGAAACTACTTACTGTTGCCGGTTCAGATTCCTCCGGCGGTGCAGGGATACAGGCGGATTTAAAAACCTTTGCTGCTCTTGGCGCCTACGGCATGAGCTGCATCTGCACACTCACCGCGCAAAATACGACCGGTGTTTCCATGGTGGTGAATACTCCTGTGGAGATGGTGACCGCCCAGCTGGAAGCGGTATACAGCGATATTCCTCCGGACGGAGTCAAAACGGGCATGCTCAGCACCCCTGCCATCGTTTCGGCAGTGGCGGAATTTCTCCGCGGACACAAAGGACCGGCAATTGTCGTTGATCCTGTCATGGTTGCCACCACAGGCGCTATTCTTTTGGAAAAAGAAGCCATTGAAACGTATAAAGATATTTTGATTCCTGAAGCGGATCTTATCACGCCGAACATTCCCGAGGCGGAAGTATTATCGGGATTGGAAATAAAAACGGAAAAGGATATGGAAAACGCGGCGGAAAGAATAATGGAATACGGCTGCCGCGCGGTTCTTGTGAAAGGCGGGCACCTGGTTTATGATGCGGTAGATATCCTTTTTGACGGGAAACAATTTTATCGTTATGAAGGAAAGCGGATTAAAACGAAAAACACCCACGGTACGGGCTGCACGCTTTCCGCAGCGCTCGCCGTCAAACTGGTGGAAGGAAAAACACTGCCGGTGGCTACTGCGGAAGCAAAAGCATACCTCACCGGCGCTATCGAAGCGGCAAAAGACGAAACCATCGGACAGGGGAGCGGCCCCGTTCGTCATTTCTGGTTCTGTAAGACACATGGAGGATAATAATGCACACTTTTTTTGCGTACCTCGCAAGAATGAAATATATACAGCGCTGGGGACTTATGCGGAATTCCTTTCCGGAAAATGACGCGGAGCATACCTTGCAGACCGTCATGATTGCCCACGGACTTGCAGTGATCCGTGAAAAAATTTTTCATGAACCCTGCGATGCGGAGCATTGCGCCATGTTGGCCGTTTATCATGATGCGGGAGAAGTCTTTACAGGCGACATGCCCACTCCCGTGAAATATTTCACAGAGGATCTGCATGACAAATATAAAGAGATAGAAGATAAAGCAAGAAGACGCCTTTTGGAAACGCTTCCCGACGAATTGAAAGACACCTACCGCCCCTATATTTTAGACATGGAGAACGATCCTTTATGGCCGCTGGCGAAAGCGGCGGACACGTTGTCGGCATACCTGAAATGCGCCGAAGAAATACAGGCGGGGAACAGCGAATTTGAGGAGGCTTTCCGCGCAACGGAAAATAAATTAAAAAATCTGCACCTGAAAGAAGTGGACTGGTTTCTGGAACACTTTGCCGGCAGTTTTGCCCTTACCTTGGATGAAATGAATCGAATGTAAAATAAAAAAGTAAAGTGTGTTTTGGAAGAGGCACTTTACTTTTTTTATTCAGCATATGTTCATCCTGTATTCTTGGAAATATTGAAGTCCTCAGTATAAATAACAGCAAGCAACAAGCGGCGTATTTCGCGAGCAAGATATGATTCCGCATAGGACAGGAGCTGAGAATATGACGCCGAACACTTTTGGCGGAAATAGAAGAAAGAAACTCTTTTTGTAAAGAACGGTGAGAAGTTTTTTGACTTGATATGCCGTACCTGAAAAAATGTGGATATTCTTTTTTGCTTCACAGATTCGGGGAAGCCTGCTTGTGAGATGTTTTATGGATGAATCGGTACGCGTTTTTTATATTTCATTCCTCATGTATAATGGAATGGAGTAAAAGTCAGGATCAGGAAAACAGCCGCAGTGGATAAGGCCGAGTATAGATAGGGCATGGAGGGAATCATGACAGAAGAAGAGTACCATCGAATCGCACGAAGAGAAAAAATATTTTACGCTGTCCTTATTATCGCGTGGTGTTTTGCTTTTGCTGTCTGGTTCACCATCGGATTTCCAAAAGCGAAGTGGGTGCTGATCGGCGGAGGGACGCTGATATACCTGTATCTGAAAAGCACTTTCACCGGGCTTCCCTGGTCGAGGCGGCTGGTCAGACCGGATCCCGTACCGGCGGAAGCGCAGGAAGAAATTGGGACAGAGGAAGAGTATCCTCTTATTTCGGAAACGGAAAGAAAAGGGTATACGATGCTGGCAGAACTTTGCCTGGCGGAAGAAACGCAGAAGAAGCTGGCATCTTTTTTTGAGACATTGAAAGACTATTCAGGTGCGGGAGAAGATGGGGAGTATGGCAGCACGCTGTTCTATGTGATGGAGTACATGGATGAGGAAGCCCATATTTTTTTTCTGATGGGGCTTGATTGGAAGCAGGAGGTGGAAACCCTGGAATGGCGGATTGAAAGCGCGCTTACAAAAAATTTCGGAGTGTCTGCCGACCTGCCGGATTTCAGAACGTATGGAAACAAGTCAATTTCCGCCCCTTCTGTTTTTGCCGACTATGACAATGCCCTGCGCAGGAAAGGATTTCAGCTGGGCTTTATAGATGTGGAATGTGATGAATACGTCATATTTGTCCATCGGACAGCGGATAGGGACAAAGCAGCAGACGCTGTACATCGGATTGGATACCGATATAAGGAAGTGGCGGATCTGGCAATATGAAAAACAGGAAATCGGGAGACGCCGGTATGAAATATGATCCGGCACAGGTCAGAATCCATGAAGTATACACGGTGGCAATCAGGGATCTGGGTGTTCATGGGGAAGGGATCGGGAGTGTGGACGGATTCACCGTATTTGTTCTCGGGGCGCTTCCCGGAGAAACGGTCACCGCGGAAATCATTCTGTTGAAAAAATCTTATGCCCTGGGGAAACTGCTTTCCATAGAGCAGGAATCTCCTTTCCGCGTGGTGCCGGAGTGTCCCGTTTATGAAAACTGCGGCGGCTGCCAGCTTTCCCATCTCACCTATGAAGGGCAGCTCGATATGAAATACCGCCGTGTAAAAGATGTGATAGAGCGTATCGCCGGCGAATCGGGGAAATTGGTGAGGCCCGTGCTTCCGGCGGTGCATCCTTTCGCGTACAGAAATAAAATGGCCGTACCGGCAGGTCTCGTAAAGGGGGAAGCGGCGCTCGGCTGCTACCGGCAGGGTAGCCATGACATCATACCGGTTTCCTCCTGTGCTATTCAGAAAGAAGAAAATAACCGCCTGCTTCAATTTGCCCGGCGGTTTATAGAGAAGTACGGGATTTCCGTCTATGATGAAAAGACACGGAAAGGAAGCCTGCGCCATGTAATGGGGCGTGTGGGTGATGACGGAAAAGTGATGGTCGTTCTTGTGACCGCTTCCGAAACCCTTCCGGAAGAAAAACGGTGGATAGAAGGAATACAAAAGGAACTGCCCGAAGTCATTTCCCTTTGGCACAATATCCAGCCCAAGCCGGGAAATACGATACTGGGCGCGAAAATCCGACACCTCTGGGGCAGAGAAACGCTCACTGCCTCTCTTTGCGGACTGCAATTTGAAGTATCCCCGTACTCCTTCTTTCAGGTGCATAAAGAGCAGGCGGAAATTCTCTATGAGAAAGCTTTGGAATACGCTGATCTCAAAGGCGGAGAAACTGTCATAGACGCCTACTGCGGTACAGGTACCATTTCCCTCTGCCTGGCGAAAAAGGCAAAGCGGGTCATCGGCATAGAAATCGTGAAGCCCGCCATAGAAGACGCCAAAAAGAATGCGAAAAAGAACCATATGGAAAATACGGAATTTTACGCAGCCGACGCGGGAAAACTCATGCCGCAGCTTTACCGGCAAGGGCTGGTTCCCGATGTGATCGTCATGGATCCCGTCAGAGCAGGTTGCAGCGAAGAAGTGTTGAAGGCGGCGGCAGGCATGAATCCCAAGCGCATCGTTTACGTTTCCTGCAATCCCGCCACCTTTGCCAGAGATGCGAAGATTTTAAAATCGGAAGGCTACGAAATCAAAGAAGTCCAGCCGGTGGACATGTTCCCCCAGACCATGCATGTGGAAGCAATCGTGTTGCTTTCCAAACTGGACTCAAAGAATCATATAAGTGTAGAACTTCCTATAGATGATATGGACTTAACAAGTGCTGAGAGTAAAGCAACCTATAAAGAAATTCAAAATTATGTTTTGGAAAAGTTTGGGTTTAAGGTATCAAATTTATATATAGCACAAGTAAAAGAAAAGTGTGGAATTAAAGAAAGGGAAAATTATAACAAATCTAAAAAAGAAGACTTAAAACAACCAATTTGTCCAATAGAAAAAGAAGAGGCAATAAAAGATGCGTTTAGATATTTTCAGATGATCTAATAGATGTTCACTAAAGCTAAAATTTCAAAATTAGTATTTGAAAATGTTTAAGTTTAGTATCCTATTAATAATTAAATATTGAATAGAGTAAGTCTATTTTAGCAATAGGTGAGCAATATTATATAAATATAAATTATCAGAAGATGAAACTGATTTTTCGAAGAAAAGATTAAGCCTATGGAATAATGTTAAAGTTAAAAAATTAGTGAAAGGATGGCTAAAATGCGATTATCGAAGATAAAGATTAAAAACTACAGATTGCTTATTGATGCCGAATTGGATGTCGATGCAAAAACAACCCTTATTGTTGGCAGGAATAATACTGCCAAGACTTCCTGTAGTAACTGTATCAACACCGTGCTGCAAGGAAACGATTTTTCATATAATGATTATCCTATATCAAAGCGAGAAAACCTCTACAACCTGTTTTTTCAGTTCATGGAGAAAAAATTAAGTTATGAAGATCTCTGCAGAGGAATAGAACCTATTTCTATAGAGTTTGTAGTTGATTATTCATTGGATGATCCAGATACAAAATTGGGGGCATTATCACCTTTCATTATCGACGTTGATGTGGATACCACTGCAGCGTTAATTCGTGCGGAGTTTCAGTTGAAAACTGACGAAAGCAAACTGCGGGAACTGTTTAAGGATAGTTGCTATAGTAATGATAAATTTGCGCCCAAAGCAGAGGAAATGCACGCTATGCTTGCAAGCAATTTTTCGAGGTTGTTTGGCTTAATTATCTATGCGGTTAATCCAAAGAATTTAGAAGATCGGCAAGTTAAAAGTCATAGAGAACTTGAAGACCTTTTCCCTTATTATCCGATTCCTGCAGAACGCATACTTGGAGAAGATGGTACTCAAAAGAACGAGTCCCTTAGTTCGTTGATTGCGGACTATTTCAGCTTGAACGAGGAAGATTTGACACCTGATATAGCAGAGAAAGTCAAGGAACTCCGTGCAGTAGTTGATGGTGCAAACAAAAATGTGCAAAAAGAAAGCGATCGAATACTCAGTGACTTGGTCAGCAAGGCAGTTGGTTTTGGATATCCTAATGTTGAAGAATTGCAGCTTGGTGTCACTACTGAGTTAAAAATTGACGATCAAATAAAAAACCAGACACGGCTTTCATATAGCTCTGGAACTGGTGACGAAAGCCTGCCCAGCTCCCATAACGGACTGGGGTACAAGAATTTGATTAAAATGGAATTTCTCTTGGCTGCGTTTGCACGAGATGTTGAGAAAAAGGGAGACGCCTGCATTCCATTGTTGTTCATTGAAGAACCAGAGTCACATATGCATCCTCAAATGCAGCATGCGTTTGCGGAGCATTTAGAAAAATTCCTCGATAAAATTACAACTGTTCATATTCAGACGTTTTTAACTACTCACTCTGCACATATAGCGAATACTATGGATTTCTCTAAAATCCGGTATGCGCAAAAGTCTAAATCTGGAGTTGTTTACAAGAACCTTGATATTTTTGCGAGAGAAAATGCTGACAACATGGATTTCATCAAGAAATACCTTACACTTAGCAGATGCGATTTGTTCTTTGCAGATAAGATCATTTTTGTTGAGGGCGCTTCGGAGCGGTTGCTGCTACCGGACATGATAGAGAAATGTGAGAAAGAAAAACTGTTTGATTCAGAAAAATATAAACTGCCCGCACAGTATTATGCTTTGATCGAAATTGGAGGAGCATACGCATACAAATTCATACCTTTTGCAGACTTCCTCGGACTCCCTTGCTTAATCCTTACGGATATAGATTCTATGATAGATGGCAGAACAAAGGCTGTTGTCAGCAAAGGTAAGACCACCTCCAATGCAACAATAAAATGGTGGATGCGCAAAATTAAGGGTATTCCGCAGAATAGTAAAGACAAGATTTACCTTGCGGATATCACCGCTGCAACAGATGCAGAAAAGACTCTGAGGAAATGCCATATTGAATATCAAACTTCGGAAAATGGGATATGTGGCAGATCTTTGGAAGAAGCCATCATGAATGTGAATCGTAGTCATTATGGGTTCACAGAACCTGTTGCCGAAGAAGATTTGGAGTTTACTGAGAAAAGCAAGACGGACTTTGCACTCAATCTGATTTGCAATAATCCCAATTATTCTATTCCTCAATATATTAAAAATGGTTTAATATGGCTTAATCAGCAGCGAGTTCTTGAATGAGGAGGTGTTGAGAATTGTCTAAGAATTATGAATGTTTAAATTATAACATAGCTAAGGCGGAAGCAGACAAAGTCGACGAACAAATAATTTCTGCACTCAAGGCTGGGCGTAGCTTCCGCGTGGAGGCAGGCGCTGGTTCTGGAAAAACCTACTCACTAAACCGTGTAATCGAATGGATTCAAGCAAATAAGTGGAATGATTATCGCCGAAAAAAGCAGAATGTAATATGTATTACATATACAAATGCAGCTGTTGATGTGATTTTGCAGCGCTTATCCCAAGATTCATTTATTCTTCCGTCGACAATCCATTCATTTGCTTGGAATGCAATCAAGCAGTATCAAAGTACCCTTATTAGCATTATCGAGAACGATGCGTCATTAGCAACGACAGAAACGGACTTCAGCAAGGTGTTAGAGATTCGTTATACTTTAGGACACCGTTATGTATCCCAAGGAGTTCATTACTTGCACCATAATGATGTATTGAAACTTTTTTGTACTCTGCTGGATAATGCAAAATTTCGCCGTGTTTTCTCTGACAATTACCCGTTGATTTTAATTGATGAATACCAAGATTCCTACAAACCGATTATCACACGTTTTATTAACTTTTTTATTGCAGAAGGAGTAGGCCCACAATTTGGCTTTTTCGGAGATGCATGGCAAACTATTTACCAAACCAACAACGCTTGCGGTGCGATAGAGCACAGCAATCTTCAGGAAATCAAAAAGGGTTCAAACTTTAGATCAGCTCCCAGAATTGTGAAGCTATTAAATGATATTCGCCCAGATTTACCACAACAATCTGCAATAGATAATTTTGAAGGTGAAGTAGTTGTTGTGACTTGCGATGATTTTTCTGGAGAACGTCGAACAGAACGTACATTCAAAGACGATCTCCCCGCAGAAGAACTGAAATCCAGACTGTTCCATCTTTCAGAACACATTAAGAAAAACGTGTCAAAGGATGAAAATATCAAAATTTTGATGATTACTCATAAGGTTCTTGCCACACAGCAAGGATATGAGCGTCTATTAGCAATTATTGATGATGGACTCCGAGATAAACAAGATCCATTTTTGCTATTCTTCATGAATACCGTCGAACCGATATATGAAGCACTCAGCACATCAAATATGCAACTTCTGTTTGATACGCTTGGAATCAGACGATATCCTATCACGAAAAAAGCTGAGAAGATGAAATGGAAAGAGTTTGAGTCGCAGCTAAAGAAAGCCCGTAATGGCAGAGCCATTGATGTTATCAACACTATCGTAGAAACAAAGTTGGTGCCTATTCCATCATTGGTTGATGGATACTACCATCTATATTTTGATGCCCCTGATACAATCTATGGATTGGATGCAACAATCCGGGATGTTTTAGATTTAGATTACAGTCAATTTAAGGCGGCAATTGAATTTCTGTACCCTGAATCAGAGTTTTCGACAGAACATGGTGTTAAGGGCGAAGAATACGATAATGTTGTCTTCGTTATCAGTAAAGGATGGAACCAATACCAATTTGAGACTTATGCACCTATGATAACTGGGAAAGTTCCAATACCAGTAGGTAAAGAGGCATCATATGAACGAAATAGAAATTTGTTTTATGTATGCTGCTCAAGACCAAAGAAAAGATTATTTTTATTTGTTTCAATACCTCTTAATTCCACTTTTAGAAATTTTCTAATCGATATAGTTGGATCAGAAAATATTTATACATTTAATGAATATTTAGATAATAAAGCTAAATAAAATGTTGGTTTGAACAAATCTGAAAAGAAAGTTGTTTCTTTACTTATTGAAGATTCAGCTTCCACTTCAGATGAGGTGCAATTTAAATTGGTTTAACAAAAAGAACCATAGAGCGAACATTTATTTCTTACAAAATGAAAAAGTCATCGAAAGAATCGGAACGAAACGTGATAGAAGATGGTTTGCAATAAAATAGTAAAATAATCCTCATAGATATATTTTATGTTGATGTTTATATGTGGATGTTTGGACAAAAGTTCGCATGTGGAGACAGTGGCCTTGATGATACGAGGGAAAAGCAAATAAGGATAGACCTTAGCAGAATAAGGGTTTTTAGTGTTTTTGCATACTTGGAAATAAGATGTAATTATAGCTGGAACCCCTTATTTTTGTGTGCATATGAGACTAGAAATACAGTTGAGTAGACAAAAGACACATACCACAACGGATTTTAGAAAAGAAAAGGAATTTCTGCTACCACTTCCAAAGAAAATGATACGAGATTTCTATTGCTTACGTTATCATATACAAATGAAAAAGTAACTGTACAAATTATTTCGTCAAAATGGTACATTCTTATATTGATACTTACGATTAAAGTAGTAATACGCATTTGTTTTAAAATTATCTTTAATATGTAGTGAAAAATGTTATAATAAAAATAGATTTAACAAAAGTGCGTATTTATACTATATCATTAAATGGAGGTGTGAAATGGAAGTAGAAAGACCAAGATATTTGAAGCAATTAATAGATAAAAAAGATAATGGAAGAGTAAAGATCATTACAGGCGTTAGAAGATGTGGGAAATCATATCTTTTATTTGAATTGTATCGAAAATATTTACTGTCTATTGGGATAAATGAAAATCAGATTATCATGATTGCTCTTGATAGTTTGAAGAATGCGCAATATAGAAATCCCATAGAATTAGATGATTTTCTAAGAGAAAAAATTCGGGATAATGTATTACGATATTATATTTTTATCGATGAAATTCAATTTGTAGAAGAAATTTCAAACCCATATCTGAAAAATAGTGACTCAAAGATATCCTTTGTAGATCTTGTATTAGGCCTTATGAAAATCTCCAATGTCGATGTATATATTACAGGGAGCAATTCCAGGATGCTTTCGTCAGATGTGTTAACACAATTTCGAGATCGTGGCGATGAGATAAGAGTCTATCCATTTTCATTTGCTGAATTTTATTCATGCTATGATGGAGATAAAGGAAAGGCTTTCGATGAATATTGTTTATACGGTGGTATGCCTATATCTGTGCAACTTAAAAACCATGAAGAGAAGAGCAAATATTTAAAGAATATTTTTACAAGCACTTATATTAAAGATGTGGTAGAGCGTCATAAAATCTTAAAAGATGTGTCTATAATAGATGATTTGCTGGATATCATATCTTCATCCATTGGTTCTTTATCTAACCCAACCAAGTTAGCTAGTACCTTTATGTCAGAAAAGAATATAAAGATATCTCAATTTACAGTTAGTAATTACTTGGAGTACTTCATTGATGCTTTCTTAATAGAAAAAGCCAGGAGATTTGATGTGAAAGGGAGGAAGTATATTTCATCCCCATATAAATATTATTTTTCCGATATTGGTCTGAGAAATGCAAGACTAAATTTTAGGCAGAATGAACAATCACACATTATGGAAAATGTAATATACAATGAACTGCGAATAAGAAGGCTAAATGTAGATGTTGGTGTCGTAGAATATAATTATAAAAATGAGAACAAAAAAACAGTCAGAAAGAACTTAGAAGTTGATTTTATTATTAATAGAGGAAGTAATAGATACTATATTCAATCAGCACTTAATGTGGATACAAAAGAAAAACAAATGCAGGAAACGGAATCTTTAAGAAGAACCGGAGATTCCTTTAAAAAAATGGTGATAGTAAGAAATAACATTGTACCTCGATATGATGATGATGGTATTTTATATATTGGAGTAGAGGACTTTCTTTTAGATGAAACGTCAATAGACTTATAGAAATATCAATATTGCATTTAATAAAAATGCGTATTTGCAAAAATTTATTAATGTGATATGGCTCAGAGAAATCTGGGCTTTTTTAATGCCGCGTTTGTCCTATAACCTGGATTTTAGAGATAGGTGAAAGGTTCTGCGTATTATTAAACCACGCTGTTAGCATTGCAGTCGTTAAATATGATTTATCATGACATATCGTTTCATGTGAAGACAGTAGCTTTGATAATACAGGGGAAATATGTGTCGAATGAAGTGAAGGCACAAAAAAGTTTACGAGCAATCGTGTTGAAAAGCTGTGTATAATCGCCTACACTATTACAAGTGGGATTGTTATGTGGAAGGAGCGTATGAAGATATGGCTCAACATAAAAAAGACTATATAACCCTTAATATAAAGATGGACGCGGCACTAATGCGTCGTTTTGCAACATACTGAAAAGACGTTGGTCAGACAAAACTCTGGCCATTGAGCGCATAATTGGTGTGTTTCTGGATGAGCGTTGCGCGAAAGCCGAAAAGGAATGTAAAGAGGCTGAGAGTCTATGAAAAAGTATTGGCATACGCCAATCTGAAAGGCGGAGAAACCGTTATAGACGCCTACTGCAGCACAGGCACCATTTCCCTCTGCCTGGCGAAAAAGGCAAAGCGGGTCATCGGCATAGAAATCGTGAAGCCCGCCATAGAAGACGCCAAAAAGAATGCGAAAAAGAACCATATGGAAAATACGGAATTTTACGCAGCCGACGCGGGAAAACTCATGCCGCAGCTTTACCGGCAAGGGCTGGTTCCCGATGTGATCGTCATGGATCCCGTCAGAGCAGGTTGCAGCGAAGAAGTGTTGAAGGCGGCGGCAGGCATGAATCCCAAGCGCATCGTTTACGTTTCCTGCAATCCCGCCACCTTTGCCAGAGATGCGAAGATTTTAAAATCGGAAGGCTACGAAATCAAAGAAGTCCAGCCGGTGGACATGTTCCCCCAGACCATGCATGTGGAGACAGTGGCACTTTTATATAAGCTTGATGTTGATAAGCGTTGAAATTTAAGTTGGGTGAACTTGATCTGACAGGTGGAAAGCAAGGTTAGTTGTGAATAAATTAAAGAAGTATTCTTGAAAATATGAGTTTGAGATAATTATATTCACAGATTAAAAGAGAACATAGCTTTAAATGAGAAGAAAGCTTTGCATAGTCTTTTTAAAAAAGAAGGAGGCTATTTGGGATGCGATAAAACATTTTAATATTGGACTATTAAACAGTAGGAGGCATGGGTAATGGGTAAAATTGAGAGTATAAAACAAAAAATAGGTCAGTTAGATGCGGGATCATTTCAAAATCTTTGTGATTCTTACTTATATAAAATTGGTTATCCTAATATAGTATCTTTAGGAGGAGAGGCAGGTACACGAAAAACTACTCCAGGAACTCCAGATACTTATTTTATTTCACCAAATGGAAAATATATTTTTGTAGAATATACCACACAAAAAGAAAGATTATTTGCAAAAATCAAGGATGACATTTCAAAATGCCTTAATATATCAAAGACAGGTATTACGCATGATAAAATCTCTGAAATTATTTATTGTCATACTTCATCAAATCTTACGCCATTCCAAGATAATAAGATAAAAAACTTATGTAAAAACGCTGGAATCAAGCTTACAATTATTGGGATTGATAAACTTGCAGAGGATATATATCTTATGTATCCTATTTTGGCCCGTGATTTTTTAGATATCTCTATAAGCACTGGACAAATTCAAGAACCTACCGATTTTATTAAATATTACAATTCGAATAAAATAGCAGCTCCAATTGATACAAAATTTCTATTCAGAGAGAAAGAATTGAAAAAAATTAATAAAGCTTATCTAAAAGCAGATGTTGTTATCCTTACTGGGATGGCAGGTGCGGGAAAAACTAGATTAGCTTTGCATTATGTGGAAAATCGAATAAGGACTTGTGATGAGAAGGTCTTTTGTATTCATGATAATGCCTTGCCAATATATGAAGATTTGAAACATTTTATTGATAGCCCCGGAAACTATTTTCTTTTTATTGATGATGCAAACCAATTGTCGGGACTGCAGCATATTGTTCGTTACGCTAGTATGAAACCAGAAGGATATAGTGTAAAAATACTTATTACGGTGAGGGACTACGCGCTTCAAAAAGTAATAAATAATGTTCGAGAAATTACCTCGTATGAAATTGTAAAAATAAATATCTTTTCGGATGACCAGATTAAACAGTTACTTCAAACTTCATTGGACATTTTAAATCAAGATTATCAAGAAAGAATTATAAGAATTGCAGAGGGTAATGCTCGTATTGCTATACTTGCAGGGAGAGTAGCATGTAGTTCAAATCGTTTAGATTCTATTGATGATGTGTCACAATTATATGAAGAATATTATGGTTTTATCCTAAAAGACGATAGAATGATTGCTGATAAAAATCTGTATTATATAATGGCTGGTGTAGTAGCTTTTTTGGAAGCACTCCATTTAGATCATATTGATGCACTTTTGCCGATTTTACAAGGGAAAGGGATTGATAGGGAAAGATTTATTGAAAATATCCGTATGCTTCACGAACATGAAATTATTGATATTTATAATGATAAAGCTGTTCGTTTTTCTGATCAGTGCTTATCTAATTATTTGTTAAAATATGTTTTCTTTGATAAGAGACTACTTGACTTTTCGAAAATGGTTAAAGTTTGTTTCTTAAGTTATAGAGCGCGAACAATATCTTCAGTTAATACCTTGCTTAATGTATTTAAAAATGTAGAAGTTTCTAATTTTGTTGAGAAAGAAATAAAAAAAGTATGGGATGAATTGGCAACAGAAAAATCGCCGGTATTCTTTGAATTTGTGAAAGTATTTTTTTTTGTTAGTCCTACCGAAACACTCATGATTTTACAAAATAAAATTGATTCTGAAGAAGATATAACTTGTAAATGGTGTGATATTGATACGAAAAAAGGAAAAAACTATCAGCATGTAACGAATGAAATCATTGAAACTCTAGGTGGTTTTGCGGATATGCAGGATTTACCAACAGCCTGTGATTTGTTTTTTCAATATTATTTAAAGAGACCGGATTTATATGTGGAGTTTTATCATGCAGTTAATTTATATTTTGGTATTGGTAAAGATTCTGCATACTATGATTATTTCACACAAATAACTTTCTTTGAGAAAATAAAGGAATATTCGGATAATTGGAAACGAGAATCTGTTGTTTTTCTTTTTTGTGAAGTGGCAGAAAATTTTTTAAAATTGTATTTTTTTCCAGTGGAAGTAGGACGAAAGAATACATTTATTACGCACCAAATTCCGTTAACCATATCGAAAGGTGTAAAAAAATACAGACAGCTAATTTGGGAATCTTTAATATCATTATGTAAAATTGAAAAATATAAGGAAAAAGTAAGAAAGATTCTCAGTTCTTATGATGGAAATATCAAGATTGCAAGTATTCCAGTTATTCAATTTGATTTAATATTTATTGATTCAATTTTGAAGGCGTATTTTTCACCAGATGAATTAGAAAATTGTATTATGGTAGATAAACTGGCTCATGTTTTCGATCGTATGAATATTCCTTGTAAATCGTTATTTGCTGTATATTTTAAAGGGAAAAAATTTCAACTGTATCGTCTTCTTAAAGGACCAGATGATAAGATTGGAATTGATTATAGAGAGTCAAAAAAACTAAAACAACAATCTATTAAGAAGTATGTTTCGAATTGTAATTTAAGAATGTTCAAGGAATTAATTGATGTTTGTAAAGATATTGCAAAATTTGATGATAACACATTTTGGCAGCTGGGTGAAGGATTAGGAATTGCCTTTGATGCAATTTCTCAACAAAAAGATTTATATGTCGATGCAATTAAATATTATATAAAAAATGATACACCAAACAATTTACCCCCAGATCATTTGGTAGATACTCTTTTTTCTTTGTTATCTGATGCAGAAGTTTATCAAATTATAAACAGCGGAGAATATAGTCAAAAAAATGCTTGGATATACGCCTATTATCATGAATTGCCCCCGGATTTAATTTCGAAAAATCATTTACAGGAACTTTATAGTTTTTTGAAAGATACTTCTGATAAAGATATTACTTTCTCAACAATACGTGATGTAGATTTTTTGGATAAATATAATAGAATAGATCCGCAAGCATTTATAAAGGGTTGTAAAATTATTTTAGCTAAGATGGAATATTCGCCGTTTATTGTTCATATCTATTTTGCTTCGTTATTTAATAAATATTGTAATACACCCCAAAAAATAATCTCTAAGTTTAATTCTAATTTGGAATTACTTGAAGAAGTTTATTGTGCTATGTTGTCGTATGATTATAATCATCACGATTATGATGGACAATTTTTGAAAGAAATATATTTGGTTAAACCTTCTATATTGGACAAATACATAAGTTATTTAATAGATAAAAAGGATAATTTTTTTAGGAGTTATCAAGGAAGGCATCGTTGTTTTTTTTGTTTAGATGATTTCATAAAAATATACAATAAGATTTTTGATCAATTAATAAAGAATTGGGATTTCCTTGAGCGGTCAGTACCATGTTTTTTAGAGTCTTTGTTATTGCCAATCCGAAAGGAACCAGACTTGTTGGAACGAGAGGACAAGTGGATACGGCAATGTATTCAACGATTCTCTAATGACAAAGCCAAAATGTATTGTTTATTTTCGGTTGTATCAAAATTGGAAATCGGAAGAAAAAAAGAATATATTTTGTTGTTTCTTGAAAAGAATCCGTTGTTTGAAGATTTTAAAAGGATTCCATTAATACCAACTCTTTATAGTTGGTCAGGTAGTGCTATACCCGTGTATTCTGCCTGGATCGAGTTTCTCGAATCGTTGCAATCAAACTTAGTGGGTTTAAAATGGTTAAAACACAAGCAGTACATTGAGAGAAGAATTAATACTTTAAAAAAGGAAATTGAATCTGAACAGATAGATGAAATTATAGAAGGGTAATAAAAAGGAAGTCGGGGAGTTAGTAAAATTTTGTGTTCATGCTTAACAAGTCAGAAATCAAATTTCACTACAAATTAGCGTAGTTGATACAGTAGCTTTGATAATACAGGGGAAAATGACTGAAACGTGAAAACATGTCGGAAATAGAAAAGTTTCAAGCATTTGCTCATTAACTTATGAGGATAGTGGTTTTCATCCGGTTATTTGATGTTTCGTCCAAAATCAATTTTAATTGGATGAAAAAAATTATGATGGACGAATGGATATCATAAGACAGGGAAAATACATGGCATCGGACGAAAAGTGTTTTGAGGAAAAGATTTTTATTGGAGTATGCGCTCCGCTATGCCATGATGTACTCTGATAGCGAATGACTTCTATACAAAACAAGTGAATTTGGATAAAAACTATTGCAAAGATTCGTATTAATAGTCTTGCGTTATTTTTTGCTACAAGGTTAGTAAATTTACATACTGTTCTTCCGGTATTGTCATATATGATAAAATGGCAGTTGTGAAGTGTAATTAATTTTATATTATTTTAGACGAGGAGATTATTATGGGATTGATGGATATCGTTAAGAAGCTTCTGACCGGTGCGACAGATGAGGAAAATGCAAGAAATAAGGCGAGGATGAGAGAGATTTTCAACGAGTGTGTGCCGGAGGGGGATCAGTATACGCTGATATACTGCCATATGGAGGATTTTACAGATGCAGTCGTCGTTAAGGTAACGACGCACAGTAATTTCATTGTAGGATATAAACCGGGAGAAGTGGTCGTGGTGCCTGTGGACGCGGAGCTGAAAGGGCATGAGGAGCCGGTTGTGTTCAATAAAGAAAATGGCGGACAGATTAAGTCCACCCTGGTGGGGTACTGTACCGCATCCAAGCCGGATGTTACGTTCCAGTTTGAACCGATTACCTATGAACCGGGAATCAAACGCGGAAGCAAGTATGCCGTATCTGTTACGCAGTCCCATGCGGAGGTATCTGCTTTCAGGAAATTCTTCAAGCAGGGGTTGTAATTTTGGGACGAAGAGAACCTGGCTTGTAGGATAGGGAATCTGTTCATTCCTATTCCATAGGATCATAAAATATGCAATAGTAAAAGGTCAGACGTTTTCACCTTTAGGTGTGTCCTGATCTTTTTGTATGTTACAAATCGGTGAAATAATTGAGAAAAAGCGGTCTGGAAGGAAATTGTAAAGTATTTCTTCTTATGCTATGTTTGCGCTGCGAAAGACAAGCGTAGAATCATAAGGGAATTGATTGCGGATACAAAAAATCCGACACAATAGCATATGCCGAAAGCCGCATCAAAAATGAATTTAAAAAGCCTGTCAGTCAGGGATTATCTGCAGACCTCCGGTGATAGGGATTCTATACAAGATCTTTTGCTTCGCCCATCCGGACATTTCATTGCAGAAGACACAATAAAGAAAAGTAAAATAATAGAATAACAGACGCTCGTTTCTGCTATAATTAAAGAAATATAAAAGGAACGAGGTCACTATGAAAACAATATGCGCAGCGCTCGGCATGGCCGCTTTACTCACTTTTTCCGCTTCAGCAGATACACTCACCCTTCCGAAAGGACAGGTTCTGGATTTTGGAGACACTGTCGATGTTCTTGACGGAAGTCAGACGTATTTCGGAAAGCAGATGAAAGACTGGGCGGAACACGAAAAAGTTGAAAAGACATCGAAACGGCAGGCGGCTGCCGGCATCATTGGCAGTGTTGACAGCCCGGCAGCTGTTTACCTGGAGTCCAAGCTGACACCGGATGTATCCCGCCTAGCGGCGAAAGCCTGGGAAGAACTGCGGATATACCAGCTTCGCGCAAATACGCCGGAAGCTTTCTATGAATCCCTCGTGCTCTCCTTTTCCGTGGATCATAAGAATTCCGGGAAAGAGAAAAACGGTTTACTGCCCTTTGTGAAACTGATGGGAAAAGAAATGACAGACACAGCGGGCAGCACTGCAGCGAAACAGGAAACAGCTGATAAAAAGAACGCTGTCATACCGCTTGCAGGCAAAATGTGGAAAGAAGCTGAAATCGGAGAGCCGTATAAACAATTTCTGGGGAAAAAGGGAATCCGTCTGTATGTGAGCGGTGAGACCCGCTGGAAAGAAAAGAAATCCCGCGGGGGGAAAGCGTACCGGCTGGCAAAGGTGAAAGCCGGATTATACACTGGCGGCTGTCTGATCCCCTTTTTTGCGGAAGGGCTCATTCTGGAAGACGGTGACAGTACGACATACACACTCTTTGCAGGCGATCAGAAATCAGGAGCATACTTTGCGCCTTATGTGGAAAAAGCGGCACGGGAGATGAAATGATGAAGATGAAAATAATGCTGGCGGCTTCGATTCTTTGTGCCATGACGACAACGTGTGCGGGTGCTGCCGATATGACAGACAATATGGGAAACATGGCAGGCTTTCCGTCGATTTCAAGCATAAATATTCCCAAAGATGATAATATCGTTTCCGCTGTATGGAACGGCATTGTGCAGGAAGACACGAAATCTTTCTTTCAAAAAGTGAAGTTTCCAAAGAATACCGATTTTACTCCTCTTGGAAAGGATGGAAAATTCGGACTGCTTACTGTGACGGAAGAAGGAAACAGCGTGCCCGCTTTCGTCATGAACTGCGAATTTGCTCCTGTGGTCGGTAAAGAAGCCATGAAAGATGCTTTTGACGCACCCCGTCTGTCGGGGAAATCGGTTTCCGAACTGTATGGCTGCAACGTGGCTCTTTTGGGCATGGAAAGCGTATTGAATGGTATGTTTCTGGAAATGGCGAAGCGGATCAATGAAAAGCCTGAGACGGATCCCAAGATTCCGTTCAACATGCTTGGTATCAGTTTCCTGAATGTGGAGCAGATCCACCGCGCACAGGACAGACCCCGTATTTATACAAGCGGCGTGCGTGCCGTTTTCTTCGTTGACGGATTTGCCGTTCCCGTTTACGGAAAAGGCTATGTGATGAAGTACGGCGATAAGTACCGACTCTTTTCCGTTCTGACAACGGACTCCGCCAATGAAATGGTAAAAAAAGCGGCCGACCTTATCGCAGCGGCATCAGTGAAGTAGATATCATCCCGTTGCTTTCTTCCGTGACCGGATTTCATCAGCAGGGAATACAAGGGAAATCACAGACGGTAGTGTGTTCAAAAAGGAGAAAGGAAAACGGTAGATGATAAAATGTGTCAGAGGAATTTGCTCATAAGAAAAAGCTATGGATTTATACGTCTGTAGACCCTGTAGCTTTTTCATTTGTCCATTTACAATTATTTTTTACATGGGAAAGTGTATCACTCATGCTGCATCTTAAAAAGAAAATACTATTCTCAATAACGGCGGCAATAATACTTGGCAGCATGCCATTATCAGGGAATGCCTGGGAAGCGAAACCTGAAATAAGTGGTGTTTCTCTGCAGCAAGCACCGGATCAGACGGATGTTTCTGCAGCCGATCGTACAAAGTACGATGGCTATATCTGGCGTCTCGATGCAAAGGATAGGGATCAATTGCCGCGCAGATTTCGTACTGCGAATTCTGCGTTCCGCTCTCATGTGGATGTCAAAAAAACAGGCAAAGGATTTACGATGACCCCCTCGCGCAAGGGGTTGGATCGTCTGAACATATCCGGCAGTGCGGAGTTCTCTGTCGGAGAGTTTGAGAAGCTGGTTTCCGTACTCAAGAAGCAGGCGAACGGGCCAATTTATATTGTGGATCTACGGCAAGAAACGCATGGTATATTTAATGGGAATGCCGTCAGCTGGTTCGGCGCGCGCGATTGGGGCAACATCGGAAAGAACAAAACTGATGTTTTAAAAGATGAGATGAGGCGTTTGTGTGCAGCCAAGGGGAAAAGCCTCATTGTGACGATGCTTGATGAAGGGAAGAAGTCGATTGATCCCAAACTTATGAAGATTAGTTCGGTCATGAGTGAAAGGCAGATGGTGGAACAAAATGGTCTGTATTACTACCGCATTGCAGCAACGGATCATATCTGGCCGTCGCCTGAAAATATTGATGACTTCATCGCCTTCATACGCACGCTGCCGGATCATGCGTGGCTGCATTTCCACTGCCAGGCGGGCAAAGGGCGTACTACGATTTATATGGCCATGTATGATATGATGAAAAATCCTGATATATCACTGGAGGATATTCTCTCGCGCCAATATCTTCTTGGCGGAAATTACATTGCTTATGAAATGGATAAGCCGAAACCGAATCAATGGAAAGCCGCTTATTATCATGAGAAAGCAGCTATGATTGCAAAGTTCTATCAGTATGTGCAGGAAACTCATGCCAATCACTTTACAATGCGTTGGAGCCGGTGGCTTAAATCTCATCTGACAATGGAAGATGCATCTCCCACGCAAAGCGATTCAGGATCACGTATTCAAGGATGCCCTGGCTGAAAAAAGAATATTTTTTAGGCGTAATGATATTCTTTGCGGCAGGCGATCCAGAAGAAAACTGTCACGAAAAATGCCAGCAGCTTGGCGATGGAAACGGAAAGCCAGATACCGTCCGTGCCGTTTTCTTCGTTGACGGATTTGCCGTTCCCGTTTACGGAAAAGGCTATGTGATGAAGTACGGCGATAAGTACCGTCTTTTTTCCGTTCTGACAACGGACTCCGTCAATGAAATGGTGAAAAAGCGGCTGACCGCATTGCGGCGGCTTCAGTGAACTAGAGATATTATTCTTGTATGTCCTAAATGATAGATTCTATGACACGAGAAGATAGCGATCTTGCTGGGCTTACTGAAGTTGACGGACGTCAATAAACGGATTATGAAATAGATTGCTGCGCAGGAAGACAGAATTGGGAAAGAAAAGCAGTCCAAGAAGGAGTTTGAACGGGCAAGTGAATTAAGAAAGATACGGGAGGTTTAACGGGATGATAAGCAAAATCAATATAAATAACGTTGCTTCTTTTAATGAATCTGACCACCTTATGGATAATCTAGGACGTATCAACTTTATATTTGGAGCAAACGGATCAGGTAAAACAACGATTAGCAGGGTTTTAGCGCATCCGGAAAACTATCCTTCTTGTAGCATTGCATGGAAAGATGATCAGGTTCTGCCGTGCAAGGTTTATAATGCTGACTTTGTTGAGTCTACATTTACCAATATATCCGAAATGCCAGGAATTTTTACGTTGGGACAAGCAGAAAGAGATGTTCATGATAAAATAACCCAAACCAAAACTTTAATCTATGAAGCAGAACAATTAAAAAGAGCAGCCACAATAGCTCTACAAGGCGAAAATGGAAAATCGGGTAAGCGGGGAGAGCTTATTATGGTTAGGCAACAGTATAAGGATAGAGTCTGGAAGCAAAAACAAAAGTATGATATGTCACCGATAAAAGCTGGATTGGCAGGTTTTTTGAATAATAAAGAGAATTTTTGTAATGAAGTTACACGTCATTACGAAAAGAATAGGCAGAAAAGAATAGACTATCCGGAATTAAAAGAAAGAGCATTGACTATTTTTGGGAAGAATACGTCTGCAATAGATTTGATTGAGGAACCTGATTTCTCAAAAATCATCTCATTAAATGAGTCTGCAATTCTATCGAAGAGAGTAATCGGTAAGGAAGATGTTGATATTGGAGCTTTGATAAAGAAGCTTGGTAACAGTGATTGGGTAAAGTCGGGAATAGAGTATATTGATTTAAGTGAAGGTCTTTGTCCTTTTTGCCAAAGAACTTTGAGTGATACTTTTAAATCACAATTAGAAGAATACTTTGACGAATCTTATCTTGCAGCATTGCAAGAAATTGAGGCACTTATAAAAAAATATTTAGAGTATAGTCAGCAGCTTATTGAACAGTTAGACAAGACCGTTCAATTGAATTCATCATTTGTGGATAATGTGATGCTACAGGCTGAAATTGCTAAGCTTTCAAGAGTTTTTGATAATAATAATCGTTTGTTGAGAGAGAAACATGCAAATGCGAGTGTGCCTGTTCAGCTTTTTGATTGTACCGCGTGTTCGGAGCTAATTGTAAAAGTAATTCGAGAAGCAAATAATAAAATAATTCATCATAATAAGGTGGTTGCAAATATTAGTAAAGAAGAAAAGAATCTCAAGGCTCAAATTTGGCAATTTATAACTGATGAAATCAAAAATGAAATCTCGGACTATTTATCAAAAGAAGCAGAACTCAAAGGCGAAATCTCTACACTCAAAACTAATATAGATGGTTATAATAAAAAAATCGAAGATCTCAAAAAAGAATTGGAACAGCTTCAAGGTTCGCTTACAAGTGTTGTCCCTATGAAGGATCGTATTAATCACCAATTAGAGGAATTTGGATTTACTGGATTCCGATTGGCACTTGGCGCAGATGAACATAGCTATTCTATTGTCCGAGAGAATAATGTACCTGTGGAAAAAACACTGAGTGAAGGTGAAAGGAATTTCATTGCTTTTCTTTATTTCTATTCAACGTTGAAAGGCAGTTTAGAAAGTTCTGGGACTATTGATAATGGAATAGTTGTTATTGATGATCCTGTATCCAGTATGGATAATGATGCTCTTTTTATTATATCAATTCTGATACGAGAGCTTTTTGAAGATGTTTGCAATGAACGAGGTAACATTACACAGCTCTTTGTATTGTCGCACAACACTTATTTTTACAAAGAAGTTTCTTTTACACATGGATTGCCGAGGGCATTGTGTAATCAAATGAAATACTGGATTGTAAGAAAAATTGATGGAGTTTCAAATATTGAATATCGAAGTAATAATCCTATACGTTCTACTTATGAAGTTTTATGGGATGAAGTAAGAATGGCAAAGACTTACTCAGAATCGTATAACAATAATGCTCTTCAAAATACTATGAGACGTATTTTGGAACATTATTATAAATACTATGGCGGAGTGGAATTTCGAGATATTTATAGTAGGGTTGATAGCCGTTATCGCTGTATAGTTAAGTCATTGGTTTCATGGATAAATGCTGGATCACACTCAAGCTTTGACGATGTTTGTTGTTCGCCGTTGTCAGAAGGATCTGTTCAGCTTTATTTGGAGGCATTTCGGATGATCTTTTTCAAAATGGGTCATATTGCTCATTATAATATGATGATGAGAATCAACGAGGAGGAACAAGATAATGGACAAGCTGAAAATGCACAGTCTTGACGGCGTAGAACGGAATATAGATAAAATCGGCAAGCTCCTCCCTAATTATATCACGGAGATTATAGGCGGACAGAGGGAAACTGAAGAAGGCTATCAATTTTGAGATGCTCAATAAGATTATGCAGTAATAATGTTTTCTTTCCGATAAAGCAAAAAGCATTTCTCTTTCCATCTCGGAGAAATGCTTTTTATCATGCACCTGTTTCTTTACACGTAACGATATTCTTTACGGCAGCTGATCCAGAAGAAAACTGTCACGAAACATGCCAGCAGCTTAGCGATGGAAACAGAAAGCCAGATGCCGTCTGTTCCCAGCCATAGCGGAAGTGCTATAACGGCGATGATTTGAAAAACAACGGACTGGAGGAGAGAGATCACTGAAGAGATGAAGCCGTTGTTCAGTGCCGTAAAAAACGCCGAGCCGTACATGCAAAAGCCGTTCAGGAGGAAAGAAAAGGAAAAGAATCGGAACCCCCGGACGGTGAGCGTGGCTAAAGTTTCATCGTAGCCGACAAAAATATTTGCCAGCATGGGGGCGGCGAAGTATGCGGAGATGGTGAGGAAAAGGCCGGCACAGGCAATGACGGTGAGGCTCTTTCGGAAAATGCTCTGCAGTTCATCATCGCGGCGGGCGCCGTAATTGTAGCTTACGATAGGTGCGGTCCCCATGGAGTAGCCGATGAAAATCGCTTCAAAGAAGAATGCCACATACATAATCACGCCGAAGGCGGCGACCCCGTCCGTTCCGGCGATGGAGATCAGCTGATAATTGTAGAGCATGGAAACGAAGGACATGGAAATATTTGTGAGCAGTTCCGAAGAGCCGTTTGTGCAGACCTTCCAAAGCGCAGTACCGTCCCATTCCGGTTTCACCAGCTGGAGAGAAGATGTATTCCTTTTTAGGAAGTAGATCAGAGGGAAAAGACCGCCTGCGTATTCGCAAAGCACTGTGGCGAGGCCGGCGCCTAAGAGACCCCATTTAAAAACAAGAATGAAAAGGGCATCGAGACCGATATTCATTACACCGGAGAGGATTGTCGTGTGAAGACCGAGAGAAGGTTTTCCTGCGGTGACCATGAATGATTGGAACACCCGCTGGAGGACAAACATGGGGAGGGAAAGAAGAAGTGTGCGGCCGTAAAAGACACTGCATGCAAGCACTTCTCCGGAGGCACCCATGGCGGAGGCAAGAAAGGGCATGAGGAAGTAACCCAGGGCGGAAAGCAATATGCCCCCGGCGAAAGCGGAAAGGACGATAAGAGAAAAAAGGCGGTTCGCTTTTTCCATTTGCTCCTCACCCATGGTCTTTGCCACAAGGGCGCTGCCGCCTGAGCCGAACATGAATCCGACACAGGCGAAAACCATGATGGCGGGGAAGATCAGGTTGACCGCGGTGAATGCCGTTTTGCCCACATAGTTGGAAACAAAGTAACCGTCCACCATGGTATAAGTGGAAATAAAAATCATCATTACGATTGACGGCAGGACAAAACGGAAAAGGCTATTATAATTGAATCGGGAGGAAATGTCTGTGTGCATATTTATTTCGATAATTTAAAAACAAAAAAATAGGGACGACATCTATAACGAAGTCATCCCCGCAAAACGCCGATGCGTTTTTTGTTGTAGTTCCATTATAGAGACAAATAAAATTATTGTCAAGGTTGTTGTAATGGAAACCAGACTTCAATTATTTTGGTAAGCAAATCAAAAGTACTTTTGATTAAGAGATTATCTGCATATGTAAATTCTCTGTATAGTCGAGATCTGAACTCATCAAGCGTATATGCCATATGTTTCTGCACGCCCGGGCTCGTTACCAAAAGCTTATGTGAATAAAGACAGGTCAGAATTTGTTCAATCGGCTCATTTGCCAGTTTCTTTCTTTGCGTATTTCTGGAGATGCCTATGTCCGTAAGCGCATTTTGTAAACGGCTGCTTGGCTTATGAGGATTATCTTTCCTTTTTAGTTCATTAATAATACAGTTGTTGTGGGCGGCAGCATTTCTTATGGTTTTAACCTTTTTTAAAAGAAAACCGACTTTACGCATGGAAGAATCGTTAAGGTGTTTAGCACAAAACAGATAAAAATAAATATATGTTCCAAATGAAATTAGTTCGATAAATACCCATATAGGCATATTTGATTTGTATTTTTGAAACAGATCTTTGCAATAGGGACTATGCAGGCTTTTATCAAGTTCCTTGTTTAAAGATGCTTGGCTTTTAGCCGATAAAGAGCTTGTATAGTCCTGCACAATTTTGTAACCATCTTCAACATCTGAATCCGTAATTTTTCGTATCAGATCCACCTTAGTGAAGTGTTCTATGTTTAGGGCCATTTCTAAAATAATCATTCGAAGACGTGTATCAATAATAGACAAATCTGATAAATAAGCAAATTCTAAATGGACATACTGGTCTTTAGATTTATTTTTATTAAAGTTTTTTCGATATGATTTCAGCTTAAAAAAATTGTTATTTAGCTTTAAATACTCTAAAGCTTTAGTCTCGGATACCTTATTGAAAAGGATCCCTTTACTTTTTAAATGGTTAATTTGTCCTTCATAGCTTAATTTAAGCTTATTCATACAAAAACTCCCCAAATAAAATCCCGCTGTCGTATTAAAACAATGGAACAGTAACTTAATCCTAAAGTTTTAACCAGTCTATCTGTGGAAATAGCAGCAGTCTATAATGCTTTAATCAAAGGGACGATAAAATTACGCATCTTATTGTAAAAAATAATTCAAAAACGTATAAAAGCAGTTACGACCGAAAAACTCTTACAAAACTGTACCGATTATCTTCGAATATAACGGCTGATTTATGGAGCTGTCAATAAAAGCCCGGTTTATTTTTTGTGCTTCCTTTTTGATTTCTTTCCTTTCTTCAGCTTGAGCGCGTTGTTATCCAGTGTGAATACGGGAGGTTCATCATCGGGAAAAGTGAGCAGAATATCTTTTACTTCTGCCAACTTTCTTTCAAGGGCATCCTTGTCAACTTTCAGCTTTTCTATTTCCGCCACGCGGAGTTTTTCATTTTCTCTTGCAATTTCTACGGGGTCTCCGCCGATGCCCCAGCTGTCCGTGTCCACTTCTTCAATGGTGACGACCGTGGTCTTCGGATTTTTGTTCAATACGCGGGCGAGGAGTTCCGTGGCTCCTTTGATGAGTTCTGCTTTCTGTTCGGCAGTAGCGCCTTCACGTGTGATTTTGATGTTGATGTAGGGCATGGGAAACCTCCTGTTTGAGAACGATTTAAATATTTCTTTCATTATACCATGACAGGAGGGTCTTTTATTTGACACACAAGGGGCCTTCCTGTAAAATTAAAAAAGGGATATATAAAGTATCTTCGCCCCCGGTGGGGCTTTTTTTATGCATAAAAAAGCTTCATGCAGATGTATTCTGTGAAAAGGAGAGGCAATGAGCAGATTTTATGATGTGGTAGTTATCGGTGCCGGACCGGCAGGTATTTTTACCGCTCTTGAACTGGCGGATACCGGTGCATCTGTCCTGATTCTTGAAAAAGGATTGGATATCCGTGAGCGGATAGCTTTGAATCGTGACAAAAATGCTCCGCCGAAAGACCGCAGGGCGAATATCGTTTGCGGCTGGGGCGGCGCAGGCGCGTTTTCCGACGGGAAGCTGACGCTTACTACGGATTACGGCGGCAATCTTGATGATTATATGAATAAAGGAGAGCTTGCCGGTTTAATTTCCTATGTGGATTCGGTGTACTGCAGGTATGGCGGTGCTGAAAGAAAGGTATACGGTGATGAGTTTGCCGAGGAAATACATGAACTGAAGCGGAAATCCGCCGCGGCGGATCTTATGTTTATCCCTGCCCGCATCCGCCATCTCGGTACGGATGTGAACAGTGTCATTCTCGCCAATATGCGCGATTCTCTTCCGTCCAATGTGACCGTTATTTCCAAAACAGCGGCGGACAGAATTCTTGCGGACAAAGACGGAACGGTTCTCGGTGTGGAAGCGGGCGGGGAGACGTATCGCTGCAAGTACCTTGTGGCGGCACCCGGCCGTGAAGGGGCGGAGTGGTTTATGAAAGAAGCCCATGCGCTCGGTTTGGAGACAGAGTCAAATGCGGTGGACATCGGTGTCCGTGTGGAATCTCCCGCAGAAGTGTATGAACCGATCACAAAGATCTGTTACGAATCGAAACTGGTGTATTTCTCCCGTTCCTTTGATGACCGGGTACGCACGTTCTGTATGAATCCTTACGGTTTCGTGGTGACGGAAAATAATGCGGGGCTCCAGACAGTGAACGGCCATTCTTTTGCCCATAAGAAGAGCGGAAATACGAATTTCGCCATTCTTGTTTCCAAACAGTTTACCAGCCCTTTTAATGAACCCATTTCTTACGGGAAATATATCGCATCCCTGGCGAATATGCTTGGCGCGGGACCAATCGTCCAAAGGCTGGGTGATCTTCGTGACGGCCGCCGTTCTACGGTAGAAAGGATACGCCGCGGCCTTGTCCGCCCCACCATGTCGTCCGCGACGCCGGGAGATTTATCTTTAGTCTTGCCATACCGCTTTTTAAAGGATATCATGGAGATGTTCGAAGCGCTGGATCAGGTGGCACCGGGAGCAAATTCCAGGCACACTCTTCTGTATGGCGTGGAAGTGAAGTTTTATTCTTCCCGCATAGCGCTGACGAACCAGCTGGAAACGAAATTCAGAAACTTCTTCGCGATCGGCGACGGAGCCGGCATCACCAGAGGGCTTGTCCAGGCCTCGGCGGCCGGAGTGGTGGTGGGCAGAGAAATCTGTGCCAGGGAAGGAAAACCGAAAGGGGATATGTAAATGATTCCAAGGTACACAAGGCCGGAAATGGCAAAAATCTGGGATGAAAGAAATGAATGGCAGACCATGCTTGATGTGGAAATCGCTGCGTGCGAAGCCAATGCGGAGCTGGGACGTATTCCTAAAGAAGCGGTGGAAGTGATCAAAGCGAAAGCGGATTTTGATGTGGAACGCATTCATGAAATCGATCGTGAAATTAACCACGACATCATCGCGTTCCTTTCCGCTGTCGGAGAATATGTGGGCGATGAAGCGAAGTACATCCATATGGGCATGACTTCTACCGATGTGAAAGACACGGCGCTCAATGTGCAGATCAAACAGGCATCTGACGTGCTTATTGCTGATTTGGAAAAACTGGCGGAAGTCTTGAAACGCCGGGCTGTGGAATTTAAATATACACCCACCATCGGCCGTACCCATGGCGTCCATGCCGAGCCGACCACGTTCGGGTTGAAAATCCTCCTGTGGTACAGCGAAACTTTAAGAAATATCGAGCGAATGAAACGGGCTGCTTCTGAAATGGCGGTGGGGAAATTGTCCGGCGCTGTCGGTACTTATGCGGATATTGATCCGTATGTGGAAGAATACGTCTGCAAAAAAATGGGACTGACTCCGGAAATCGTAGCAACCCAGGTCGTACAGCGCGACCATCATGCGGAATACATTACCACCCTCGGCGTCATCGCAGGCACATTGGCACAGATTGCCCTGGAAGTCCGCCATCTGCAGAGAACGGAAGTAAGGGAAGCGGAAGAATATTTCAGTCCCAAGCAGAAAGGATCCTCTGCCATGCCCCACAAAAGGAATCCCGTCAAATCGGAACGGATCTGCGGCATGGCAAGACTCGTGCAGGGGTATGCCCTTCCCGCTTTTGAAAATATACCGCTTTGGCACGAACGGGATATTTCCCATTCCTCTGTGGAGCGTGTCATGATTCCGGATGCAACTACCGCATTGGATTATATTCTGGCACAGACGACCGATCTGGTAGATAAACTCCTTGTTTATCCGGAAAAAATGCTGGAAGATTTGAACATGACCGGCGGATTGATTTACAGTCCCCGCGTTCTGCTTGCCCTTGTGTCCAAAGGCGCTTACCGTGATACCGCGTACCGCTGGGTGCAGAGAAACGCCATGAAACGCTGGCTTGAGGGGGAAGATTTCTATGAAAACCTCTGCAAAGACGAAGATGTGAGAAAATATCTGTCTGAGGAAGAAATTAAAGAGTGCTTCGATTACAAGCCCATGCTTATCCATGTAGATGAAATATTCGCCCGGTTTGGTTTGTAAGATCGGAAGACGGATGTCAGAAGACAGAGGTCGGATGCTGGAAGTCGGATATCAGAAGACAGCTATGAGCCGATAACTGTAAGCTGATATCTGATAATAAAGAATCACTGTATTATTAAAAGGAAGGAAAATGTGTAATGGCAACAGCTATGGTCATTGGCGCCCAGTGGGGCGATGAGGGAAAAGGAAAGATTGTAGATTACCTGGCGGCGAAAGCGGACGTCGTTGTCCGTTCCCAGGGAGGGAACAACGCGGGACATACCGTTGTGACCGGCGGCAAAGCTTATCCGCTGCGCCTTATGCCGAGCGGCATTATGTATCCCGGTACCATCTGTATCGTCGGTACGGGCGTTGTCGTTGACCCGAAAAGTTTCCTTGAGGAAATGGAAAAGCTGGAGGCCCAGGGAATCAACGCGAAGCATCTCCAGATTTCCACCCGTGCGCAAGTCGTATTTCCCTACCATATCCGTTTGGACGAGGCCGAAGAAATGAGAAAAGGCAGCCGGAAGCTGGGGACGACGAAAAACGGGATCGGGCCGTGTTATGCGGACAAGATCAACCGCATCGGTATCCGTATGTGCGACCTTATGGATAAAGAAGTTTTTGCGGAGAAATTGAAATACAACGTGGAGCAGAAAAACATGCTTCTGGAAAAACTTTACGGGATGGAAGGTTTCGACTACGAGCAGATGCTGATTGATTACCTGGAGTATGCCGAAAGGCTTCGCCCTTATGTGAAAGATACGAACTATACCGTCCAGACTCTGGTCAGGGAAGGAAAGAACGTTCTTTTTGAAGGCGCCCAGGCATCCATGCTCGACTGTGACAATGGCACCTATCCTTTCGTCACGTCATCCCATCCGACGGCGGGCGGTGCATGTATAGGCGCAGGCATCGGGCCGCACATGATGCAGAATATCTTCGGCGTGGTGAAAGCGTACAGCACCCGTGTCGGAGAAGGGCCGTTCCCGACAGAACAGGTGAATGAAATAGGCGACCGTATTCGGGACATTGCCCATGAATTCGGTACGGTGACCGGCCGTCCCCGCCGTGTAGGCTGGCTTGACGCCCGTGCCGTCCGTTACGCGGCGGCGCTGAACTCTTTCGATTATCTGGCGATTACCCGGCTGGATATCTTAGACGAGCTGGACGAAATCAAAGTCTGTGTCGGCTATGAATATGAAGGAAAACCGGTTAAAGAATATCCGGCAGATCTGAAATTTCTTTCCAAAGTTACCCCGATTTATAAAACCTACAAAGGATGGAAAGAAAAAATCAGCGCTATCCGTGACTACGACAGGCTTCCGGCGCTCTGCAAAGAATACTTGGCGGATATTTCTAAAGAAATCGGCGTCCCTATCGGCATCGTTTCCGTGGGGCCCAGCCGTGAAGAAACCATCGTAGTGAAAGATGTATTTTAAGAATGGAAAAGTAAGCATATAAAACAGAAAACGCGTGTCCTCAAACTAAAAAGCAGGAGACGCGTTTTTGTATTTCTTCAAAGAAAAAAGCTCCGCAAAGGGAGCCGGTTTGGAGCGGATGATGGGAATCGAACCCACGTATTTAGCTTGGGAAGCTAATGTTCTACCATTGAACTACACCCGCATGTAAAATTGTACTTTACTATTGTAGATGATTTTATCGAATAAATCAAGATTTGCAGGAAAGAAAACCAGGCGAGGAGGAAGAACGGACTTTTCGGAGCGTTCCTGTGATTTACGTGGACATGTGAAAGATGATTGTTTATAATATCTTTTAACCATTAAAAGGTTATTTGTTTTTCTTTCGTCGGTACAGAGATAGGAGGTCAATGGAGCATAGCAGAACGGAAGGAATGTTTAGTTTATTGTATTGTGTTTTGATGCAGTGGAGTGTTAGGAGGATTATTTATGGAAGAAGAACAGAAAAAAGTAAGCGGGGCTGCCGCATTGCCCAAGGTGGGATGGAAAGGAATGCTTGCTTTGGCTTTCGGTATCCTTTTCTTTGCCGGGGTTTTTGCCACAGTACAGGGGGCGGAATGGCTCAAAGCATTTGATTACAGTACGCTCATCGGTAAATTCGGTACGATGAAAGATCCGGCGAAAGCAACTTTTGTCGGTATGGGTGGGGTAAGCGCAAGAGGAGGATTTATTTTCGCGCTGTCACTCATTCCTTCCGTTATGCTGGCCATTGGTGTTGTAGACGTGCTGGATCATTATGGCGCTCTTTCCGCGGCGCAGAAACTGATGACGCCGCTCTTTAAACCGCTGATGGATGTACCCGGCCTCGTCGGACTGGCTTTGATTACCGATCTGCAGAGTACCGATGCCGGCGCGGCTCTCACCAAAGAATTATATGATGACGGCCTTATTGATAAAAGAGAACAGACCATCATTGCAGCGTGGCAGTATTCCGGAGCGGGGACGATCAGTAATTACTTTGCTATTGCAGGTGCGCTTTTTGGATTTATCCTCTGCCCGATCATTGTCCCTGTTATCATCATTATGGTCATGAAATTTGTCGGTGCCATGATTTGCCGCTTTGCTCTTGATACTATTTATAAAGGAGATTTCAAAAATGACAACTGAAACGAGACCGGTACAAATAAAGCCTAATATTTTTGATATCTTCATCGGCGGTGCCAGAAAAGGCTGGAATCTGGCTACACAGAACCTTGTACCGAATATTTTGATGGCCTATGTCATCGCCTATATTTTAAATATTCTCGGTGTTATGGATTTCCTTGGATACTGGCTGGGGCCCATCATGGGTATCTTCGGCCTGCCGGGACAGTCTTTTGTTATTCTTCTGACCACCTGGCTGTCCTGTTCTGCAGGGGTAGGTGTGGCAGCTTCTCTCTATGCGTCGGGCATCATCAATGGGGAACATGTGACGATTCTCATGCCTGCCCTGATTCTGATGGCTTCCCAGATCCAGTACATGGGCCGGCTCCTCGGCCTTGCCGATGTACCGAAAAAATATTGGCCCCTGCTTATGGTGATCAGTATTTTCAATGCATTCATTGGTATGTTTATCATGAAACTGCTTATGCCGTTCTTTAATTGATTGTCTTACGCAAGAGAAAAGGAGGAAATCATGGCAGATGTATTTACCCATTTTAACTATCTTCATACTATTCCTGAAATAGGGATGAAAGAATTTAAAACTTCCGCTTATGTGGCGGATGTGCTGAAACAGCTCGGTTATGAAGTGGAAACACAGGTCGGCGGGGCGACAGGCGTCGTCGCGGTCTGTGACAGCGGTAAACCGGGACCTGTTCTCGGTCTTCGCGCGGACATGGATGCTCTTGGGACGAAAGACGGCGGCGCTGCCCACCTTTGCGGGCATGACGGACACATGGCCATGCTTCTTGCGGCGGCGGAAGAAATCATGAAAGAGAAGCTGGTCAGGAAAGGGAAACTGAAACTTCTTTTCCAGCCGGCGGAGGAAACGAGTGAAGGCGCTCTTTCCATGCTGAAAGGCGGTGCTGTTGACGATATTGAAATCCTCATCGGCATGCACGGTCGTCCTATCCAGGAGTGCCGTGTGGGAGAAGCGGCGCCCGCTTTGTATTACAGTGCTGCGACCCACGTGAAAATCGACATCACAGGCATGCAGAGCCATGGGGCCCGACCCTATCTCGGCATCAGCGCGCTTGACGCGGCATGCCTTGTTGTACAGTCAGCCAACGCCCTCCGCTTTAATTCCAATGTGGTGTACAATATGAAAGCGACACAGATCCATGCGGACGCAGGTGTGGCAAATGCGGTTCCCGGTACGGCGACGATCACGTTTGATCTCCGCAGCCGGGATAATGACGTGATGGAACTGATGATTCAAAAACTGCGGGGTGCGGCGGAAAATGCAGCCGCTTCCATTGGCGCCAAAGCGGACTTCACCATCCTGCACCAGACACCGGCGTCCATTATCACACCGGAAATCACGGAGATCATCGGGGAAGTGATTACATCCGAACTTGGCGAAAAAGCCTGCATCCCTCCGATCGTTACTGCGGGAGGAGAAGACTTCTTCTGGTACCCGAAAATGAAACCGGAATTGAAAACGGGATTCATCGCATTGGGCGAAGATGCGGAACCGGGACTTCATGATCCCGCCATGCACTTCAATCACGACGCCCTTCCCTATGGCGTAAAAATTCATAAAGGCCTCGTGAAGAAATTCCTTGGCTGACGGATTTCCCATATAAAAGACCCGTGCTGTATATATCTGCAGATATGGCGCGGGCCTTTTATATTGCTGCCGAAAGGGTTGTATTCGCAGAATGCGGCTTATAGGACATTTCGTGTTGGTTTTTATACCGATGAAGTTAGACATTGTCTGGTTTCATCGGTATTTTATCTTTTTCCTAAAAAGATAAAGGGTGGACAAAATGAGTTGGTAAAAAGTCCGAAAATGATTGCTATGACTGCTTTAATTAGGGTTATATCTTTTTAAAATATATTTATTTTAAAAGGAGAACCTTATGAAACAAGTTAGGTGTTTATATTGCGGTTTCTTTTGCTCAAAATATGGTAAAACTCGTACAGGAAGGCAACGGTGGTACTGCAAAGAATGTCATTCTGTCTTTGTGAATCCGATTAATAAGACGGTTCATGATTTTAAGCACTTTATTCAGTGGTTGTTTGGTAAGGATGTGCAAAAATCCATGCCTGGCAACGGTCGTGGTTTTCGAAGGAAAACCTCTAAATTTTGGGAAATATGGCCTATGCCGCCTAAAATTGAGAGTCCGATGAATGTTGTATATGTGGATGGGATTTATCTGTCCAGAAAAGCTTGTATTTTAATATGCTGCAACGAAGAAAACGTACTTGGATGGTATTTATGCCGCTATGAGAATTCCAGAGCATGGGAAGCATTGATGCAGAGAATTGCGGCTCCCGCTATGGTCGTTTCTGATGGAGGCCACGGCTTTCATAAAGCACTAAAAAGAGTCTGGCCCAAGGCTAAGCTGCAGCGTTGTACTTTCCATGCATTCATCCAGGTAAAGAGATACACAACCGGTAGTCCTAAAACCATTGCCGGCATTGAGATGTACATGATAGCAAAGGATTTGCTGATGATAAAAGACATGGAGCAAGCAGGTCATTGGGTAACCCGATTGATAAACTGGAGAATAAAGCATAAGACCTTTCTTAGTGAAATGACACAAGATGAAAAAGGCAAACTTCGCCCTATGCATGAACGTTTACTAAAGACCGAGCAGTCACTGGTCAGATTAGTACGGCAAAACACATTATTTACCTATTTGGATGAATCGTTATCTTGTGGAGAAGAACTACCATCCACAAATAACCGTATAGAAGGCGGAGTAAATGCACAATTAAGAACGATGCTTAGAAACCATCGTGGGATGTCCATTGAAAGACGCATAAAAGCGGTTTTCTGGTGGTGTTACTTCCACACACCGAAACCGCTTTCTGCATCTGAAATCTTAAAAGTAATGCCCACGGATAGAAGCATTTCTAAACTGTATAAAGCGATGAATGAACGAGCCAAATTAGAGGATTCAATCCCTACATGGGGAGATGCTATTGTGTGGCATGAACTTCATAAATCTAATTCGTATCCGATCTATCTTTGGGATTGAAGACCAACTCATTTTGTCCTATAACCCCAGAATGCCTAAGCCGGTTTCTTTTTTTTATGTGCTGCCATACCATGTTTTCTCCGGAAGAGGAAGATGGAAGTGCTATGAGAGGAATAACAGGGAAATGTGCGGGCCGCGTATTCCATGCAGCATCTGCCTGCGGTTTAACAGGACGGAAGGATGGGGTATAATGATTTAAATGATATATGTTATCAATTGAGGAGGGATTATGAAAATTGATTTAAGCGGCGTTTCTGAAACGCTTCTGGTTACGTTGTATATGCGTGCCAAGGATGCGAAAAGCAACCATCCTTTTCTGAATGATCGGAAAGCGGCGGAAATAATCAGCTGTATGGATTATGATTTTTCCGCTTTTGACCGGGTATGGATGTCATATTATGGAGTATTGGCACGGGCAAAGCTGATGGACCGTGAGGTAAGGCGGTTTATGGCGGATAACCCGGGATGTGTGGTGGTATCTGTGGGCTGCGGGCTGGATACCCGGTTTGACCGCGTAGATGACGGGCAGGTGCGTTGGTATGATTTGGACGTGCCGGAGGTGATCGATCTGAGAAAGCAGTTTCTTGCGGAATCGGAGCGTGTAACCTGTATTTCCGGGTCGGCGTTTGATCCGTCATGGACGGAAAAAGTGGAACGCGAGGGCCGCAGGCTGCTTATCCTTTCAGAAGGCGTGATGATGTACTGGGAGGAAGCGGAAGTACAAAAATTCCTTTCGATTCTGGCAGAAGGGTTCGATGAGCTGGAGGCGCATTTCGACCTTCTGTATAAAGGACTCGTGCACCGGTCGTCCCGCCATGACGTATTGAAACGTATGCAGGCGGAGTTTAAATGGGGTGTGACGGACGGCAGCGAAGTGGTACGGCTGGCGCCGGCATGGAAACAGCTGGACTGTATCAATTTCACTGATGAGATGAGGCATATGCTGCCGGGGTGGAAAAAGCTGCTTGTTCCTTTTTTCTATCTCACCAATAACCGTCTGGGAAAGTATGCGTACAGGAAGTATACGGACTGATTTTGTAAAAGAGACTTCATTCCGGTGTGTATTCTCTATTGTGCAAACAGCGGGAGGGGAGCGATAGAATACACAATGATAGGGATAAAAGAAAAGGTTTCAGGTATAAATTTTTCTTTAAAATATGCATTCTGTCGAATTAGAAAAACTGTTGATTTTGATATACAATAAAGAAAAGTATTTTGCATTTATTTCTTATTTTTGTACCTGAGGAGGTGTCTTTTATGAACAAATGGGTAAGTGTCGTTTTATGTATCTGCGGTCTCGGATTGGGTGGTATGATGCTGACCGGTGATTCCGACGGCGGACGGGTACTCATTGAAAATGCGCCTTATATCACGGACGGGAAGATCAATCCCAATCATGAGGGTAAGGTGGTCATTGTCGCGGGCAAGATGGCGACGGAAGAACCGGCAGCTGATGAAGAACTGGGTATTTCCTTTGATTCTCCCATACTCAAGAGGAATGTGCATGTGATGGTGGAGAAGGGAAGCGGAAGTGACATAAAGAGAAGCTGGGAAAGCATGGCAAGCTCCAATATCGCTCGAATGTATAAGAGCGCCCCGCCTGTCATCACCTTTTACGGCGTGGTGAAAGCAGGCGATTTTATTCTGGATAAGACACTTCTGAAAAAATTTGCCGCCGGTGTGAACGTAAATTCGCTTCCCCGGACAGTTTCCTATAAAGGAACCCCTCTTTATCATGAAACAGAATCCGGGATCCACTATCTTACGAATCGGGAACAAAGCCTGGTCTTCCCCCATCTGGACGGTGATTACAGAATCTCCTATACGAAGTCTTCTTTAGAAGAGAACCAGGAGAAAACTTTGGTGGGAATTCAAAAAGGGAACAGGCTTCTGGGTGAAGGAACGGTGGATGGTATCGAATTTTTCGGACAGGAGTGGAATGGTATTCTGACCAGGGAGAATATTTTAAAGAATAATGACAATTTTGATTTCATTCTTACCGTTTTAGGCTATGCGCTTTCTGTGGCGCTTATCGCAGGCGGTATATATTCTTTTAAAAAATCTTAAGTAAAAAGGAACCTTAGTGGGAAAGCTGCCCGGTATTTCATTTCGGCGGAGCTGTAAAATTTTTCAAAGAAGGGAAAAACGGGTGTATCAGCTGTGGATCAGTGATTATGAGGCCGGCTCTCTGTGTCAGAAGTTATGGGGACAAATGTGAAATATATCATCATCAGTGCGGATGGGGACAGCATGGTGTACTTTGTGCCGGATGAGGTGGCGGATCATCTGGAGAGATACTGCCTCAGCTTTTGTGATACATGGCTGCATACAAACCCTGATGCGGAGCCTTATCGCATGGGCAGTATCGTTTCCTATGATGAGAAGGATTTTATCAAGTACCTGAATACATGGGTCTTTCCGGAGCAGCCATCCGTTTTTATTGAAAATATTGGACAGGTGGAATCCGATGCGGATATTCCGGAAAAGTATAGGGAATGCCCTGTGTTTCATTTTTAACAGAGTGATAGATTCGTTTTGGAAAGGACGGGTGCGGCTATGCTGCTTATGGGTGTGAAAGAAGAAAATGGATGGCTTTGTTCTCAATGGAATCTGACTTATGGGACAGGCTGGACAGAAATCACTAAAGCGGTGAAAACGGCGTATCCCTATTATGAGAATGTGGAAGTCCTGGTAGACAACAGAAAAGTTGATCTGCGGTCGGCGGAAGATGTGCTGTGTCTGGAAGAGGGCGGGAATATGGTTATCCGGGGGACTTCTACAGTCATCAAAGTGCCGATGATGGTCAAGTTTTATAACCAGCTGCAGAGAGTGGACGTGTGGGTGGCGTGTGCCACGGATGAATTTAAAGAAGCGGATTATAAATCTTTCAACTTGTCTATGGGGCAGTATATGGACAGTATGGAACTTGCCATGTATTGTTGATTGGCGGGGCGTTGCAATGATGGGAAGGCAGATTTTCTTCCGCCTGCCTGAAAGGAGAATGTATGGACAGCGGCATGTATACGGAAAGAGAAATGCAATGTGTGAAAGAAGGTATAGGTGCCGTCCGGTCGGTGCTGTCGGGGACGGATACGGAAGCGAAACGGCGCCTGCTTTTTTATCTTGACTGGTATATGGATCCCTATTACAAACAGGATATTTCAGGCATAAAAAAAGATTTAAAGGAAATGCTGAAAAAAGTTTCTGTGTCTTCCAATGAAGAGGATATCATTGATGAAGCCCTGCATCTCCTGGAAGGATATACGGATCCGCCATATCCGATACTGGCGGCGTACTTGGGGAACTTAAGTGGAAAACATAAACCGAAAGCGCTTTATCTGCTGCAGGGGGCAGGATAGAGAGCTTTCGGCAAAACAGGAAAAAGAGCAGAAATCAGACATGGAAAGCATGAAGCAGTATTTCTGCTGTATCCTGATATGGGGGAAGGCGCCGCAGTCGAGCTGTATAAGGCGTATTATGACAAGGGAGCATCTGCAGGGAAAAGAATCTGTGAGGACGCGCTTGCCGCTAAGGCGACGGCAGGAACGGAGGTTTCACCTGTCGGAATTATTGGGTATTATTATCCTGCAACGGTGTATGTGGCGGAGAACGGAATGCTGTATTGCGTCCATGAGTATGAATCTGATGTTCGTGTATTTGCAGATGTTGAAGAAATTCTTGCCTATGAATTGCAGGTGCACAGGCCGATACGGATAGAAAGGCGCCGCTGATGCAGGCCGATGGTTTTGTAAAAGTGGGGAGTCCGATCCTTTTTGTATGCTCCTTTCAGCTTGCCGGGGGATGACCGGATGTTCACGGCTGCGGCCGGAAATGATTGTCCGCATGAAAAAATTTCTTCAACAGCGTTTTTCTATTGTTCAGAGGGCTTGAAATGTGTTATCATACGCAATAAGCTATTAAGGACAGATCTTTTCCAAGGCGGAAGAGAAGTTCTTTTTCGGACTCGTCCGTCGGGGACGGTTCCTGTGGAAGGAATGGAGGGAGCATTATGGCAATTAAGAAGAGAATGGTAGGGATTGTCGGCGTAGGACATGTAGGTGCCCATGTAGCGTTTAATTTGGGGATGATGGGGATTGCCGATGAAGTGCTTCTCTGTGATTTGAAAGAAAGCAAGGTGACAAGCGAGGTACAGGATCTGAATGATGCGGTCATGTACATGCCGAATCATGTTGTCTACATGGCGTCCGATTATGCGGGACTGAAGGACTGCGACGTCATCGTGAATGCTGTAGGCGATATCACGCTTTGTGCTTCCGGCAGCCGCGACGGGGAATTGGAAAACAGTGTGAAACAAGTGGCTGATTATGTTCCGAAAGTCATGACCGCCGGATTCCACGGACTTTTTGTAAGTATCACGAATCCCTGTGACGTGGTGGCGAATCTGATCGCCCGTAAGAGCGGCCTGCCGAAAGGGCATGTCATGGGTACGGGGACACTTCTTGATTCTTCCCGCCTGATTCATGCGATATCAGGACAGACAGGTCTTGATTCCCGCGGCTTTACGGCGTTCATGCTCGGCGAACACGGAAATTCCCAGATTGTTCCCTGGTCGCAGATGACATTTTACGGCAAGCCGCTGTCGGAAATGGAAAGTGATCCGAAGTTCCGGTTTGATAAAGAAGAAATACGGGAACGGACTATTAAAGGCGGATGGGTGACTTATTCCGGCAAGCAGTGTACGGAGTACGGCATTGCTTCGGCGGGAGCGACTTTGGTTCGCACGATTCTTCATGATGAAAAGCGTATTCTTCCCTGCTCGGCTCCGCTGGACGGCGAATACGGCGAATCCGGTATTTTCTGCGGCGTGCCGGCTGTTATTGGCGCGAATGGCGTAGAAAAGGTGATAGAATACAATTTGACGGAAGAGGAAATGACCCGCTTCAAGGCGTGCTGCGCGACGATCCGCGCGAATATCGCCAAGGGCGACGCGATTCTCGGCGAATAAGGAAATGAAAGGCTGTGATGGAAATGTCACGGCCTTTTTTGCCGGCGCAGGCGTTTTATTTCTGTAATCGATGGTTTTCTATTGAAATGTACATCGGCGCTGAGTACAATAAAAAATATATATGCGCTTTTCATCTGAAAGAATGCAATCGACACATAGGGGGGAGTTGCTTATGAGAAAAATCCGGAAGGTCCTGGTGGCCAACAGAGGCGAGATCGCCATCCGTGTATTCCGTGCCTGCAATGAGCTGGGCATCAGGACGGTGGCTGTTTATTCCAAAGAAGATGTACTGTCCCTTCATCGGAACCGTGCTGACGAAGCGTACCTGGTGGGGGAAGGGGACAAACCGATTGATGCTTACCTGGATATAGAGGATATCATCCGTATCTGTAAGGAGCATCATGTGGACGCAGTTCATCCCGGTTACGGATTCCTTGCGGAAAATGCGGAGCTGGCGAAACGCTGTCAGGAGGAAGGACTTATTTTCATCGGGCCGCGTGTGGAACATCTGATCATGTTCGGTGACAAGGTAAATGCCCGTATCCAGGCGGAAAAGGCGCAGATTCCCATGATTCCCGGCACAAACGGTGCTGTGGAAAGCTTTGATGAGGTCAGAGCTTTTGCCGAGAAATATGGTTTCCCGGTCATGATCAAAGCGGTCAATGGCGGCGGCGGACGGGGTATGCGGAATGTGGATCGCATGGAAGATCTGGAGGAGGCGTATCACCGCGCGAAGTCGGAAGCGAAAATGGCTTTCGGCAGCGATGAGGTGTATGTGGAAAAATGTATCATGAATCCGAAGCACATCGAGGTGCAGATTTTCGGTGATGAAGCGGGACATGTTATTCATCTGTTTGAACGTGACTGCTCTATCCAGCGCCGCCATCAGAAAGTGATTGAAATGGCGCCTGCCTGGTCACTTCCGCAGAAGCTGCGTGATGATATCTGTAATGCCGCCGTCAAGCTGATGAAGAATGTCAATTACCTCAATGCAGGGACGGTAGAGTTCCTTGTGGATCAGGATGAAGAACATTTCTATTTCATTGAAGTGAATCCCCGTGTGCAGGTGGAACATACGGTCACGGAAATGATTACCGATGTGGATATCGTGAAGACACAGATTCTTATTGCTGAAGGCTATTCGGTGGATAGTCCGGAGGTGGCGATCGGTCTGCAGCCGACGATCTGGTTCAAGGGGGTGGCGATCCAGTGCCGCATCACGACGGAAGATCCGCAAAACGGCTTCATGCCTGATACAGGCAAGATCATTGCCTACCGTTCCGGCGGCGGGCCCGGTATCCGCCTGGATGCGGGTACGGCGTATACGGGAGCGGTGATTACTCCTTACTATGATTCACTCCTGGTCAAAGTAACGGCCCACTCGCTCCATGCGAAGGATACGATATACAAAATGCTCCGCTGCCTTGATGAATTTCGTATCAGCGGTGTGAAGACAAATATATATTTCCTTCAAAATATGCTCCGCACGAAGGATTTTCAGGAAGGTCTCTGTGATGTCAATTACATCGACCGCCATCCGCAGCTTCTGGATGAACCTGAAGCAATCAGCGACCGCGGTACGAAGCTGCTCCACTATATCGGAGATATCACCGTCAACGGCTATGCCGGGGCGGGTGCGAAAGAAAAACCCGATTTCGCTCCGGTAGCGCCTCTTTCGGCAGAGGGGGAAACAGTACCCCGCGGTACAAGGCAGATGCTGGAAGAATGGGGACCTGAAAAATTTTCCAAATGGGTCATGGATCAGAAAGAACTGATGATCATGGACACGACATATCGTGATGCCCACCAGTCGCTTTTGGCGACCCGTGTGAGGACACACGATATCATGAACGCGATCCGTTACACCGCATGTCATATGCCGCAGCTCTTCTCTTTTGAAAACTGGGGCGGCGCGACATTTGATGTGGCTTATCGTTTCCTTGATGAAAGTCCCTGGGAACGGCTTCGCCGGATGCGTGAAGCGGCGCCGAACATCCTTTTCCAGATGCTCACCCGCGGCGCGAATACGGTGGGATATACGAATTATCCTGAAAATGTGGTCCGCCATTTCATTGATGAAGCGGCAGACAACGGGATTGACGTGTTCCGTATATTCGACTGTCTGAACCAGCTGAGCCACATGACGATTTCCATCGATGAAGTCCGCAAGAAGGGCAAGCTGGCAGAAGCGTGCTTCTGCTACACCGGGGATATCATGGATCCGAAGCGGCAGAAATATTCTTTGAAATATTACACGGATCTGGCGAAAGAAATGCAGAATGCCGGTGCCAACCTGATCGCTGTCAAAGATATGGCGGGACTTTTGAAACCGGAAGCGGCATACGCTCTTGTGGCGGCGTTAAAAGATGCTGTGGATCTTCCGATACACCTCCACAGCCATGAAGGCGGCGGACTGACGCTGTACAGCTATGCAAAGGCGGCGGAAGCCGGCGTGGATATTGTCGATGTGGCGACAGGCGCGCTTTCAAACGGTACGAGCCAGCCGTCCATGACGGCGCTGTACTATGCGCTCCAGAACAATCCCCGCCAGCCGAAACTGGATATCGAAGCCTTGGAAATGATTGACCGCTACTGGCAGGGCATCCGTCCCTACTATGCAGGGGTGGACAGCCGGATGGCAAGTCCGAATACCACGCTTTTCCAGCATGAAATGCCGGGAGGGCAGTTCTCTAATCTCCGCCAGCAGGCGACTGCGGTGGGACTGGGAGACCACTGGCCGGAAGTTTGCCGCATGTATGCCAGAGTGAATATGATGTTTGGCGATATTATCAAAGTAACGCCGTCGTCCAAAGTGGTCGGTGATATGACACTCTTCATGGTGCAGAACCATCTGACGGAAGAAGATATTTATGAGAAGGGGGCGGCCCTTGATTTCCCGCAGTCCGTGGTTGATTTCTTTGATGGGAAACTGGGTGTTCCTTACGGCGGATTCCCTGAAAAGCTGCAGAAGATTATTTTGCGCGGGGAAGAACCCCATCTGGAATCTCATCCGCAGGATGTGGACTTCGCCGCGGTGAAAGCAGAAATGAAGGGCAGGCATATGTCCACGCGGGAAGAAGATATTTCCTCTTACTGTATTTATCCGAAAGTTTTCAGTGATTATATGGACCGCTATCATCAGTATGGCGACCTGTCCGTCCTGGATACGCCGACGTTCTTCTTCGGGATGAAACCGGGCGAGGAAATCCGAGTGAATATAGAAGAAGGGAAGATGCTCCTTATTCGTCTTGACGGGATCACGAAACCTGACGGAGAAGGAAACCGCCGTATCCAGTTTGAGCTGAACGGCATGCCCCGTGAAATTAAAATTCATGACAGGCATGTGGCGGAATCTGCAGTGACCGCAAGGAAAGCGGATAAGGATATTCCCGGCGAGGTAGGGGCGACCCTGTCGGGATCCGTCGTGAAAGTGCTTGCGGAAAAAGGCGGGCATGTGAAGAAAGGCGAGCCGGTGATTGTCACAGAAGCCATGAAGATGGAAACGACGATCACTTCTCCTGTGGACGGCATTGTAAGTGAGATTCATGTGAAGGCGGGCAGCCGTATCGAATCAGGCGACCTTCTCATGGTGATTGAATAAGAGGTAAAGCGGAGATAGAAACACGAAAGGGTTCTTTCCTGACGGAGAGAACTCTTTTTGCGTGGGGATTCAGGAAAAGATGGGAAAAGGAGGGGAAGTTTCCTGAAAGCGGTGATATAATACGGATGGAGTATTTCAGGAGGAATCCTGAAAAAGAAAATTTGACAGGCGGATGCCTGGGAGAGGAGCGGATGATGAAATTTTATCGCTGTAAAAAGTGCGGCAAAGCAGTCGCTGTTCTTGGAGAGAGCGGGGAAGACATGTTCTGCAGGAATGCGGAGATTGAAGAATTGATTCCCAATACCACAGATGCTGCCGGTGAGAAGCATGTTCCCGTTATCACGAAAGACGGATCGAAAGTGCATGTGGCAGTCGGCGCTGTAGAACATCCCATGCTGGAAAGCCACTATATCACCTGGATTGTTCTGGAGACGAAGAACGGAAGCCAGCAGGTGGATTTGAAACCGGGCATGAAACCGGTGGCTGATTTCGTTCTTGCCGAAGGGGATGAAGTTGTAGCGGCGTATGAGTATTGCAATTTGCACGGACTGTGGAGAGGAGAATAAGGATGAAGAAGTATGTATGCAAAGTTTGCGGATGGATTTATGATGAGGCTTTAGGCAATCCGGACAACGGAATTGCTCCGGGAACCAAGTGGGAAGATCTGCCGGACGATTTCAAGTGCCCGCTCTGTGGTGTCGGAAAAGACGATTTTGAAATCATTGAAGACTGATTGGTGATGGAACGAATTGTAGAAAACGAAAACTCTCTCTGCTACGGGGGAGTTTTCTTATGCATACTCTTTCTTAAGCCTGCCCTGCATAACAGGTTTTGTTGCAAATCGTAAAATTAAATGATAGAATAAATCGGTAGCATATTTTACAGAGAAAAGCAAGAGAAAAATATTAAAATAAAATATTTCAATAGCAAATAAGTTTTTATCTATAGCTAAAATATTTTTATAGAAAGATATAGAGAAAACATTTTAGGTGAAAATGGATTTATATTGCAGAATGTTTTTTGCTCGTGTAAAATTATGTTTTACAGTCTCTATTTATATATAGTGAGAAAGCTCGCGGAGAAAAGAGGAGCCCGGCTCAAATCGGGAACACTGATGAAGTACAGGATATTTTGTGGCTTAATCGGTGTTTCCTTGGCCTTGTCCTCTTTTCATCCCTGTTCCCATGTGTTGGAAATTCAGATTTTATATGGAAGGAAAGGGTGAGGCGTGGAATGCCTAACAGCAAAATGTTCAGACCCGTCCAGGTAGGTACTAAGAAAAGATATACCTACGCCAGATCTCAGGAAGTTCTGGGGATGCCCCATCTGCTCGATTTGCAGACCAAATCTTACGAATGGTTCTGTAAAGAAGGGCTGAGGGATGTATTTGCGGATATTTCTCCTATCGAGGATAGTGCTCATAAATGGGCGCTGCATTTCGGCGAATACTATTTCAAGAAAGAAAAGTACAGCATCGATGAATGCAAGACGAGAGATGCTACTTATTCCGCTCCGCTGCAGGTCAAAGTCCAGCTCGTCAATAAGGAAACCGGCGAAATCAAGGAGCATGATCTTTTCATGGGCGATTTCCCGATTATGACGGATACGGGCACATTTATTATCAATGGCGCCGAACGTGTTATTGTTTCCCAGCTTGTCCGCTCTCCCGGCGTATACTACAAAAAGGAAATGGACACTTTCGGGAAGGAAATCTATTCCGCCCAGCTCATTCCGAACCGCGGCGCGTGGATCGAACTGGAAACCGATGCCAACGGCGTTGTTTCCGTCCGTATCGACCGTAACCGCAAGATGCCCGTGACGTACCTCATCCGTGCGCTGGGGTTCTCTTCCAATGAAGAAATCATGGAGCTTTTCAATAATGATATCCATATCGAAGAGACGCTCAAGAAGGATGAAACGCAGAATACAAAAGAAGCACTCATCGCTATTTATAAAAAGCTCCGTCCCGGCGAACCGGCGACAGAAGAAAGCGGCACGACCTTGCTCCGCAACTTCTTTTATGATCCCCGCCGTTATGATCTGGCGAAGGTCGGACGTTACAAGCTGAATAAGAAGCTCTCCTGGGAAAACCGCCTCAAGGGCCACCGTACGGAAGGGCCTATCGTGGATACGGAAACCGGTGAAATTATTATCCAGGGGAATGCCCTTATCGACGAGGAAGCCATCGCGATCCTGAAGAAGAGCGGCGTGTTCAGCAAGGTAGAAATGGTGGAAGTCATGACCCAGAAAGAGGACGGAACACCTGTCAAGGTGATCTGCTCCAATGGGATGCGCGATGACGGCTATCGGATTCTTGACCGCGCGGATATTATCGCGGCGGTAGACTATCTTTTGAATATGATCCAGGGCTATGGGCGCCCCGATGATATCGACCATCTCGGCAACCGCCGTGTCCGCTGTGTCGGCGAACTGCTCCAGAACCAGTTCCGCATCGGCTTGTCCCGTATGGAACGTGTGGTTCGCGAAAGAATGACTACCCAGGATCAGGACAAGATGACCGCCCAGGCGCTCGTCAATATCCGTCCTGTTGTGGCAGCCATCAAGGAATTCTTCGGCAGTTCCCAGCTGTCCCAGTTTATGGATCAGACGAACCCATTGGCGGAGCTGACGCATAAGCGTCGTCTGTCCGCTTTGGGGCCGGGAGGGCTGTCTCGTGAACGTGCAGGGTTTGAAGTCCGCGACGTGCATTATTCCCATTATGGGCGTATGTGCCCCGTAGAAACGCCGGAAGGCCCGAATATCGGACTTATTTCCTCGCTGTCCAATTACGGGATTGTCAACAAGTACGGCCTGATTGAAACGCCGTACCGCCGGATTAACCCGAAGACCCACGAAGTGACTAATGAATGTCTCTATGTGACGGCTGATATTGAAGAAAATAAAGTTATTGCCCAGGCCAGCGAGCCGCTGTCAGATACCGGCGCGTTCCTGAACCGGTATGTGGCCTGCCGCCGTGGCCCTGATGTTCTGGAAGCTTCTCCTGAAGAAGTGGATCTCATGGACGTTTCTCCGAAGCAGGTCGTTTCTATCGGTACGTCTCTCATTCCGTTTCTTGAACATGATGATACGAACCGTGCGCTCATGGGCGCCAATATGCAGAGGCAGGCGGTACCGCTCCTCCGCCCGGAAGCGCCTCTTGTAGGCACGGGTATGGAATGGGTGGCCGGCCAGGACTCCGGTGTCTGCGTTCTTGCAAAACGGTCAGGCGTGGTTACCTCTGTCAACGGGAAACAGATTATCGTCCGCGCGGATAACGGCGAATATGATACTTATGACCTGATTAAGTTCCTCCGGTCCAACCAGAGCACCTGCATCAACCAGCATCCCATCGTATACAAAGGGGACAAGGTCGAAGCCGGGCAGACACTGGCAGATGGCATGTCCACCGACGGAGGCGAGCTGGCTCTCGGACACAACGTGCTTGTGGCGTTCGTATCCTGGGAAGGATATAACCATGAAGACGCCGTGCTCATTTCTGAACGTCTCTGCAAAGATGACCTGTACACCTCTATCCATATTGAAGAATACGAGTGTGATGCCCGTGATACGAAGCTGGGCGAAGAAGAGATTACAAGAGAGCTGGCATCCGTCAGTGACGACGCTTTGAAGAATCTTGATGAAAACGGTATTATCCGTATCGGCGCCGATGTACGCCCCGGCGATATCCTTGTCGGCAAAGTAACGCCGAAAGGGGAAACGGAACTGACTCCGGAAGAACGTCTTCTCCGTGCCATTTTCGGCGATAAGGAAAGAGAAGTCCGTGATACATCTCTCCGTGTGCCGCATGGAGAATTCGGGAAAGTGGTCGACGTCAAGGAATTTACCCGTGAAAACGGCGATGAACTGGCGCCGGGCGTAAATAAGCTCGTCCGCGTTTACGTTGCGCAGAAACGGAAACTCCGCGAAGGCGACAAAATGGCGGGGCGCCACGGTAACAAGTGCGTATGCTCCCGCATCCTGCCTGTTGAAGATATGCCCTTTACTCCGGACGGACGTCCTGTCGATTTGGTGCTGAACCCCCTTGGCGTTCCTTCGCGAATGAATATCGGGCAGATCCTGGAAATTCATTTGTCCTGGGCCTGCCATATGCTCGGCGAAGAAATCAAAGAAGCCAAGACAGATCCCGTAAAGGCGAAAGCGCTTGAAAAGCGGCTCCGTGAAGCAGGTTATGATTTTGATACCTACGGCATGCCCGAATCGACAGAATCCGGTGTCCACATCGCGACCCCTGTATTTGACGGCTGCCGCGATGAAGACCTGGCTGCCACCCTTGCCGCCGCGGGACTTCCGGTCAATGCGAAATCCGATCTTTATGACGGACGTACCGGTGAGAAGCTCGACGGACAGGTGACGATCGGCTGGAAATACATGCTGAAACTCCATCATCTTGTTGATGATAAGATCCATGCCCGTTCTACCGGCCCGTACTCCCTTGTGACCCAGCAGCCGCTCGGCGGCAAGGCGCAGTTCGGCGGCCAGCGTTTCGGTGAAATGGAAGTCTGGGCACTGGAAGCATATGGCGCCGCGTACACCTTGCAGGAAATCCTGACGGTAAAATCCGATGATGTCATCGGCCGTGTCAAAGCCTATGAAAAAATCGTCAAAGGCGAAAACATTCCGAGCCCCGGTGTTCCCGAATCCTTTAAGGTTCTTATGAAAGAACTCCAATCCATCGGGTTGGATGTCCGCGTCCTGAATGAAGACAAAGAGGAAGTTGTCATGAAAGAGCTGGACGAAAGCGATCTGGAACCATCCAATGGCGGCGAACGCTGGCATAAAGACGAAGTGAAAGCGGCTATGGAAGGTGAGGATTCCGTTTCCGCAGCCAGAAATGCCATGGAATCCAGCATGGCCGGAGAAGGGAAAGAAGTGCCGGCAGATGATACGGCTTCTTTCAATGATACGCTGGAAGCGGAAGCGGCGGCTCCTGCAAATGAAGAAGCGGCTTTTACTGAAACTGATATAGAAACTGAAGCGGGTCTTGTCGATGACCCGGATGCCTGATTTCCGGAAAGGAGCATTGAGCAATTGTTAGACGTAAATGAATTTGACTCCATGAAAATCGGTATTGCGTCTCCGGAAACGATCAAATTATGGTCTCACGGAGAAGTAACGAAGCCGGAAACAATCAACTACCGTACACTGAAAGCAGAACCGGACGGTCTTTTCTGCGAAAAGATTTTTGGACCGACAAAAGACTGGGAATGCAAGTGCGGAAAATATAAAAAGATGCGTTATAAAGGCACGGTCTGCGATAAGTGCGGCGTGGAAGTGACAAGCTCCAAAGTACGCCGTGAACGCATGGGTCATATTGATCTGGCCTGCCCGGTATCTCACATCTGGTATTTCAAGGGGACGCCGAGCCGTATCGGCCTCATTCTCGATGTGTCCCCCCGCCAGCTGGAAAGAGTCCTTTATTTTGCTGCCTACATCGTAATAGATAAAGGCGAAACAAAGCTTCTGGACAAGCAGGTTTTAAATGAACAGGAATACCAGCAGGCCGTCCAGGAATACGGCGCCGGTTCTTTTGAGGCGCAGATGGGGGCGGAAGCTATTCAGAAGCTTCTCCGCCAGCTGGATCTGGAAGCCTTGGAAAAACAGCTTCGCGAAGATGTGGACAGCAGCAGCAACCAGCGCAAAGTCCGCAGCATCCGCCGGCTGGAAGAAGTGGAAGCTTTCCGTAAATCGGGCAATAAGCCGGAATGGATGATCCTCACCGTGCTGCCCGTTATACCGCCGGACCTCCGCCCGATGGTGCAGCTTGACGGCGGGCGTTTTGCTACGAGCGACCTGAACGACCTTTACCGCCGTGTCATCAACAGAAATAACCGTCTGAAAAGACTGATGGACATGGGCGCGCCTGAAATCATCGTCAGAAATGAAAAACGTATGCTGCAGGAAGCTGTCGATGCCCTCATAGATAACGGCCGCCGCGGCAGAGCGGTCAGCGGCCCGGGAAACCGTCCCCTGAAATCCCTTTCCGATATGCTGAAAGGCAAGCAGGGCCGTTTCCGCCAGAACCTTTTGGGGAAACGTGTCGATTATTCCGGCCGTTCTGTTATCGTAGTCGGTCCTGAACTGAAAATGTACCAGTGCGGCCTGCCGAAAGAAATGGCAATCGAACTTTTCAAACCGTTCATCATGCATGAACTGATTGCCCGCGGTTTGGCGAGCAATCTGAAATCGGCACGGAAAAAAGTGGACAAGCTGTCCCCTGAAGTCTGGGACGTCCTTGGCGATGTTATTAAAGAACATCCCGTACTTCTGAACCGCGCTCCGACACTCCACCGCCTCGGCATCCAGGCGTTTGAACCGATCCTGTGGGAAGGCAGGGCGATCAAACTGCATCCCCTTGTCTGCCCGGGTTACAATGCGGACTTTGACGGCGATCAGATGGCGTGCCATCTGCCTCTGTCCGTGGAAGCGCAGGCGGAAGCGAGAACGCTCATGCTTTCCATCAACAATATCCTGTCTACGAAAGACGGCAAACCCGTCGCCATTCCTTCCCAGGATATGATTCTGGGATCATACTATCTGACCATTGTAAAAGAAAGTAAGGAAGAGGAAGACGCGCTTGATCCCTCGAAATTCCACGCCTTTACCAATTACGATGAAGTCATGCTGGCCTATGCACTGAACCAGGTACAGATCCATGATTTCATTAAAGTGGACATACCGGGGCACGGTCTTGTCATCACGACCCCGGGGCGCCTGATTTTCAACTATGCCATTCCCGAACCTCTCCGCTTCTTCTATAAACGTCCTGATGGAAAAGAAGGTCTCGGTATCACCATCGGCAAGAAGCAGATGGGCAAACTTGTCAATGACTGCTTCAAGAAGCTGGGCTTCAAAGAAACAGGAGATCTCCTGGACTCCATTAAAGCCCTCGGATTCCATTATGCCCTTGTTTCCGGCATTTCTATCGGCATTTATGACGTGGCCGTACCGGAAGCCAAAAATGATATCCTGTCCGCAAGTGAAGCGCAGATTGAAAAAATCAAGGAATATTTCCGCCGCGGCCTGATGACGGATGACGAAAGATACAGGAAAGTCGTTAAGATCTGGGAAAAAGCGACCAATGATGTCGGTGAAGCGATGAAAGCGTCCATGACGAAAATGAATCCGCTCACCATGATGGCCCAGTCCGGCGCCCGCGGCAACGATAACCAGATCCGCCAGCTGGCGGGGATGCGCGGCTTGATTGCCGATACATCCGGTAAAACGGTAGAATTGCCTGTAAAGGCAAACTTCCGTGAAGGGTTGACCGTCCTTGACTACTTTACGTCTTCCCACGGCGCCCGCAAGGGTCTTGCCGATACGGCTCTCCGTACAGCAGACTCCGGTTACCTCACACGCCGCCTTGTCGATGTTTCCCAGGATGTCATCATTCGGGAAGAAGACTGCGATGTGCAGACACTCAATTTCGACCGTGAATGGAATAAACTGGTTTCCAAGGCGGCTGTCCGCAGCCGTTACAATGTCCACCGCGCTGAATTGGACGGTTCCATTCTCGAAGAAGACGTCATGAACCGGCGCAGCGGGGAAATTCTCTTTGTGAAGGGGAAAACACTGGATGCGTCCGATGTGGCCCTTATGAATCGTTTCCTCGTTGATTCCGTTATTGTTACCGTTCCCACGGCGGAAGGAGAAGCGGGCGAACCGAAAACCGTTACCTTTGGCGTGGAGGATGTCGCAGCGGAATACAAGAGTATCGTGAAACATCATGTGACAGTCCGCTTCTTTGAAAAGAAATTGGAAACGCCGGCTCTGAACCGCAAAGGAGAAGAAGTGCTGGCGCAGGGAACCGTCCTTACGGCGGAAGCGGCTGAAAAACTTCTGGCTGCCGATATTCCGGTGATTTCCGTACGCATGGAAGGCACGGAAGGCGTAGAAGTCCGTAAAATTACGGAAGCCGGGGGTCTCATCGAGTCTCTGGCTGACCGTATCGCCGGCCGCTGCCCGCTGGAAGATGTGGTGAATCCGGAAACGGGAGAAATCATTGCCGCGAAGAATGAAGAAATCACTGACGACCAGGCTGCTGAAATTGAAAAGCATTATGACCGTCTGAAAGTCCGTTCCATTCTGACCTGCCATTCCGAACACGGCGTATGCGCGAAGTGCTATGGCAGGAACCTGGCAACAGGCCGCCATGTGGAAATCGGCGAATCGGTAGGCATCATCGCCGCACAGTCCATCGGCGAACCGGGCACCCAGCTGACCATGCGTACGTTCCATACGGGCGGTGTCGCAACGGCAGAAGATATTACCCAGGGTCTGCCCCGTGTCGAAGAATTGTTTGAGGCGCGCAAGCCGAAAGGCAACGCGATCATCTCCAATATCGCCGGCAAAGTCACCATTGAAGACTCTCCGGAAAATGCGAATATCAAGATTGTTACCGTGACCAATGAAGAGACATCCGATACCTACAAGATTCCGTTCGGAAAGAGGATTTCCGTCAATGAAGGCGATGAGATCGAAGCAGGTACTCGTCTCATTGAAGGGAACATCAATCCCCACGATATTCTCCGGGTCCTCGGCGTACAGGCGACCCAGAACTATATCGTCAAGGAAGTGCAGAAAGTTTACCGGTCCCAGGGTGTTGAAATCAATGACAAGCACATTGAAATCATCGTCCATCAGATGCTCCGCAAGATCAAAATCGATGACCCCGGAGATTCCGAATGGCTTCCGGGACAGACGGTGGACATCGTGGCTTACCGTGTCATGAACGAACATCTGGAAGATGAAGGAAAGAAACCGGCGGTGGGTGAGAACCTGCTTCTCGGTACGACGAAAGCCGCGCTGGCGACAGATTCCTTCCTCTCGGCGGCTTCTTTCCAGGAAACCACCAGAGTTCTTACGGAAGCGGCAATCAAAGGGAAAGTGGATCCGCTTCTCGGCCTCAAAGAAAACGTCATTATCGGCAAGCTGATTCCGGCAGGTACGGGGCTTGCCCGCTACCGCAGGCTCTCCGTACAGCATAACGCGGAACCCCGGACGGCGGAAACCGCTGATGGGCAAGCTGACGTGCAATAAGTGTTTAAATAAAATATCCCGCTGTGTAATCCATGGCGGGATATTTTTTGTGGGAGACGGAAATGTCTGACTTGAGAAAATATCCCTGATTCCTTACAATAAAAAGATAAATGATATATTACAGGAGAATTCCATGTTCAAAAAAATCATGGCGGCTCTGTCCGCTTTCATTCTGGCAGGCTGTCTTTACGCGGCGGCGGAGGATCTCGTCATCGACGGACTGGGGAAACTGTCTTTCGGGGAAGACGTGCAGATTACCGACGGAGGGGGCAGCCGTGCGGAAACCATATTTAAGAAATCGGGACACCGGAAAGATTACGGAAAAACAGATTGGGCGGCAGTGATGTACTTCCTCACCACGCCTCCGGGAATGGACATGTACCCTGACCGGGCGCCGTACCCTTACGACTCCCTTCATCTGTACCAGATCAGGAAATCCGATATCCGCGGCACCTATTCCGCTTCCGTCTCTGTTGTGAAAGGAACGGAAGAAGCCTTCTTCCATGGGAAACGGGAAAAGGCTGCCCGGTTTTGGGAGCGCGCATTCCATGAAGATGCGACACGGCCGCACTCCCTCTTCGGCCTGCCGAAAATCAGCATAGAAGAATATCAGCGGATGCTGAACAGCCGTTTGGATGAAATCAAAGGGCAGAAGCTGCAGGCGGAACTGGTTTCTTTTTCACCGTGGCATGCCTATAAAAATCATGACGGCACCTATCGCTGGACTCAGGAAGCGCGGGTGATTATTTCCGACGAAAGACATCTGTCCTATCCGATGTGGGTCTATACGAATCTGTACAGGCAGGGCGGCATGTATTATCTCATTATCGTACAGGGAAGCCATACGGCGGCGGAAAAAATCGGGAAAAATTTACTTTATGCCTTTTACGGACTGGAAAGGAGCAGCACATGAGTTGGAAGAAAACGGCGGCAGTCTTTATGACGGCTCTCTGTATTTCCGGCGGCGCGTCTGCTTATAACTTGCAGTCCATTGCGAAAGCACATCTGCCGCCTGCGTTTACCTATCAGGATATCCCTGAACAGCAGGAATTGAAGTTCCACAATTTCACCTATCCCTATCACATGGGGCAGCTTTCCGTCATGCTTCAAAAAAGCCGAAAATTCGCTTACGGCTACATTGTCACCGCCAAGCTGCCTCCTGCGGGAGCGGATACATTGAAACCGTTCTTCCGGGAATACCTGACGGTAAAAGAATGGAGAAGCCTTTCCCGCATGAACCGCGCCTTTCTGGATGAGGACTCGCCTCTGCGCAAAGGGGCGGAAGAGGTAATGAAGAACTGGGCAAAGAACGTGGTGGGAGAATTAGGAGAAGGCGTGAAAATCACCCTGTCCGATTTCGAGCCGTATCGCAAACTGACAGCCGACGAAGCCTATCTCTATACGATGGGCGCGAAAATTACCTTTGATTCCGATGGACTCATCCTGCCCTTTTACGGCAGAGCGTATTTCTTCCGTGAAAATGACCATATAGATGTGATGATGCTCCTTACTCCCGATGAAGGAAAAGAACCCCTCGTTTACGCCATTGATGATCTGGCGAAAGCGGCGGCAAAGGAGACGGATATGCAGGAAGAAAAAGAAGATCTCTCCGTCATGCTGGCAAAAGGCGCAGCAGGAAATTGAAGCGGAGAGGGGCAGCAAAGAAAACATTTACAATGCCTTCTGTGTAAACTATAATTGGAAATAAGAAAAACATTTGAAATATTACTTTGGGAGAACGATCATGCAGGGGAAAATCGTAACAGCCTTTATTTTTTAACCATGATGACGGGAGCGGTATCAGCTGCTCCCGTTTTAAATTACACAGGAGAGGAGCGGCTGGAAGAAGCGCGGCAGAGAGAAGAAGATCGGCAGGAACGGCTGTGCATGCCCCGTGTAGAAAATATAGGAAGCAGCCTGAATGAAAAAGAAGAGACGCAAGGTGCTGCCCTTGAGCCAGTATTTAGAATAAACGAAATTATTTTATCGGGGCAGGGAGAAAAGTTCGGCAGGCTGCATAAAATCATCTACGGGAAAGACAGCGCCGTCATCCTATGGGAAAACGCATTTCCCATCAAAGAAGGAGACATCCTGAACATCCGCCACCTGGAGCAGGGGTGGAACAGATGAAACGCGTCAGCTCCCTGGACGTATCCATGAAACTCCTCCCTGCCGATAACATATGAGGAAAAGGATAAAAGAGATAAAGAATATGCAGAAAGAAGTTGATTAGAGCGGAGGAAGGAATGCATATGATAGATACATTAATATGTATAGTTTATATTTTTGTCGGAGCCAAATGGGTTTTAAAAAAGGTAGAAATAGAGATGATATCTGCTCCAACAAACTGGAAAATTATCGTTCTGAAATTTTTAATATGGTTGGTAGTGCCATTAGAAATTTTTATATATATTTATTTTTATAATAGTGAGAGGGTACGAATATTTTTGGGTGCGAGCGTGATGCTTTTGTACTTGATAGAGACCCGGCTGTTATTTAACGAAATGAGTAAAGCAATTGTGGAAAGTAATATTGATAATAGAGAAAAAGATGTTAAACATATTCTTGAAAAAAGAAAGTTTAGAATTCAACTTGGAATAATTTGTTTTGGTATAATTGCCTTTATTGCGCTATTAGTTGGGATTATGCCAGATTAATATATTTATTATTAAACAGCCTAAACAAACCCAAAGAAATCTTCAACAAAACAAAAGTAGAAGAAAAACAGGAACTTATCCACATGATGAACATAGTGGGTAACCAAAGCACCCATGAAGCGGCAGACCACTATGGATGGAAAGAAGGCTCCACGGAAAAACTCCTGCTCCATGGAGTCATAGGCACACTGACAGAAACCGTGGGCGGAGGGAATGCATTGGCAAGAGCCATATCGGGAAGCGTGAACGAATTTGCCTTGGTGTACATGGGAAAAGCAAAAGGAAGAGACTGAATGGACACCCACCCCGATATCGTACGAGCCATCAGCACCGCTTTAGGAGCAGTCGCAGGAAGCCTGACAGGAGACCGTACCAAGGGACCGAAAAAAGGAATCTCAGGATTCATTTACGCAGAAAATACGAACTCTTACAACAAAGGAATCGCCTACCTGAAACAAGAAGGCTTTACACAAGACAGTGCCGTTAGCCTGTTCAAAGAATATAACCGGTACCTGAAATTAGGAGTGGACTGGAAACATCCCGCCGTCCGTTTACCGGGGATCCAGGCAGATGTCGATAAAAATTATAAAGTAATCAATTCTTCCGGTATCCCAAGGACAGCAGACTGTATAGCGGATGAAATAGATATAAGGTGTAGGGAGCTGATTTAGCGCCGGTTATCTTTGGAACAGCGTTAGGGAGTGGTGGTGTTGCATTTGGAATGCCGGTTGTGTTTGGACTTGCTGGCGGTGTGCTTGGAGATTATGCGAAAGAATATATAAAAGCAGAGATACCAACTGATAAAGAAGAGAAAGTTAGAAAGTATTACCAGGAGGTAAAGAATAGATGAATGTACTAATTACCGGTGGATTCTGGGCTATTGCAAAATTTATGGTGCTTCTGTGCTGTGCCATTATTTTTATAATAAGAGCTATATATTTCTATATAAAAACATGTAAAAAATGGAGAAAATTGACGAAAATATTCTATGTTATGACAATGGTGCCATTGTCTGCGAGCTCAATAATTACGTTGGGAGGGGTTTCTAATATAATCAAAGGTGATTGGGTAATAAAGGTGTTTTCTATGATGATTTTTGGTGGATTCATAGGAGGATGGTATGTGAAAAATTTACTAAAAGATGAAAGCGTGAACCTTTCTGAAATAGAAATAGAAAAGTATAAATTCTTAATAAAAAGCATTTGGGGGTCTAGTATAGCGTTATTGGTCATGGCTCTAATAATTTATTTGTAACGATTCTGTTTGTATGTGTGCATAGTGCAGGTGCATTTGGAGATTATACGAAAGGATGTATAAAAGAAGAGGAGGTAAGAAAGTATTACCAGGAGGTAAAGAATAGATGAATGTACTAATTGCCGGTGGATTCTGGTCTATTGCAAAATTTATGGTGCTTCTGTGTTGTACTGTTATTTTAATAATAAAATCTCTATATTTCTATATAAAAACATGTAAAAAATGGAAAAAAATGACACAGATATTCTATATTATGATGGTAGGATCATTTTTGTTGAGTTTAATTATCGGTTTATGTGGTGTGGTTGGTTTAATCAGAAATTATTGGGATGCAGGATCCCTTTCTATGCTAATATTTAGTCAAGTTTCAGGAGGAATTTTTGTAAAAGAGTTACTAAAAAATGATTATATTTATTTATCAAAAAAGGAGTTGGAAAAGTATAAATTCTTGGGGAAAGGATTTTTTTTGACTGGCATAGTATTACTGCTTATGTTTTTAATAATCTATTTGTAATTGTTTGTAATGCTGGAAAAGGATAGAAATTAACCAAGCTTATAAAGTAATCAATTCTTCCGTCCTCCCGGAAATAAAAATGACCAATGAAAATAATCATTTGGGGTCTCCTCATGTGTGGAACGATGGGAGGCATTTTGAGTACGGGTGGTGGTATACCAGTTGTTTGGTGGACTTGTGGGAGGTACAGTTGGAAATTATGTTAAGGAATATGAAAAGACTGTGGAATACCTACTGATAAGGAGATAGAGGTGAGAAAAACATATAGTGAGGTAAGACGCAAATGAATACCTTTATTACGTATAAGAATTTACTTAGTATAAAGTTCATTTTATTATTGTGTGGAAGTATTATCTTTATTATAAAAACGGTGAGTGTATATCAGGAAAAACATAAAAGTTGGAATATTCTTACTAAAGTTTTTTATGTTTTAAGTATGGGGTTATTTGCAGCAGAAGCAATCATTGTAATTATGGGTGTTATTGGAATATTAGTGAAGGATTGGGATGTGATAGTAATAATTATGATGGTTATTGACGGGATTGTTGGGGGAATGTTTATGAGAGAATTAACTCTGAATAAAGGAGTTCAATATACAAAAGAAGAGTTAAGAAGATATGAGATTTCTCAAAAATGCCTTTTTGGAGGGAGTATTATATTATTCTTTTTGATGATGATCATATATTTGTAATTATGTATTATGAAAAATGTGTAGTAGATAAAATGACCGAACTGCCAAAAACACTGAGCGAATACTATGGATATGGAGGAACCGCCTCTAAAATCTCCTTCAAAGCAGAAGGAGTGGTAGGGATCGGCATGGCACTTAACGATATCCAAAAGGACAGCAGACTGTATAGCGGATGGAACAGATATCGTGCTTGGGGATTAACTCCGATCATTGCAGGGATAGCTGGTGGTGGTGCTGGTTCCATATTTGGGGTGCCGGCTGCAGGCGGAATTCTTGGAGGAATAGGTGGAGATTACCTTAAGGAATATGTAAAAGCAAGAATCCCTACTGATAAAGAAGAAGAAGTTAGAAAGTATTATCAGGAGGTAAAGAGGTAATGGAAAACTTTATTCTTGATAGTTTTGGAGCAACTATAAAATTGACGATCTTTTTATGTATGATTGTAATTTTTATAGTAAAAAGTATGCAGTTTTATATGAAGCAACATGAGTTTTGGAGTATGCAAGTCAAATTATTATATATTTTATTCATAAGCCTATATTTGGGAGGGAATATAGTCATCATAGGTGGTGTTACTGGAACACTTACGATGAATTGGGGCAGTATAGCTGTTTGTATGATAATTATAGGTACAATTGTGGGTGGTATTTTTGTTAGAACATTGAGAAAACGCTATGCAATGCACTTTTCAAAACAAGAATTAGAGAAATATGGGTTTGCGGAAAAAGGTCTTTGGATAGGAGGTATTGGGTTAATGGTTATTGTATTAATAACGTATCCATGTTGGTGAAGAAAAGACTAACCGATAAAGAGAAAGAGGTCCGATTGTTATATCGGGAGGTAAAAAAGTAAATGGAGAAAATATTACATCAAATCCTAATAAATATATATGATTGGCGTATGTGGGTGGTTTTAATTTGTATTCCACTACTGTTTGCAGGGAGTATTTATAATTGCATACAGAAAAGACATGATTGGGGACGAAAAGAGATTGTATTGAATATGGTACCTATATGGGTATTTTTATTGGGAGGCGGATTGGTATTTGCACATGTACTTGATTTGGTGGATTTTTGCACCAATGTGATTGGTGGGATACTTATGGGGGTTGGGAGTGTGATTAATGGGATGTTTGCAGTTATGGAAATGAAGAAGGTGGAGAATGTAAGAAAGAGGATGAAATATGAAGCATGGGTCAGTTTTATTGCAGGAGTAATGATATTGATACCGATATTAATGTTTTTTATTCCTGGATAAAGAATTAGAATAGGAAAACGTTACGATATCTGGGTCAAAACCATACAAACACTAAAGGTAAGGTGGGGATTGGTATGGCACTTAAGGATATTCAAAAGGACAGCAGATTGTATAGCGGATGGAATAGATATAAAGTTATAACTGCTGATTTAGCGCCGGTTATTTTTGGAACAGCGTTAGGGAGTGGTGGTGTTGCATTTGGAATGCCGGCTGTGTTTGGGCTTGTTGGCGGTGTGCTTGGAGATTATGCGAAAGAATATATAAAAGCAGAGATACCAACTGATAAAGAAGAGAAAGTTAGAAAGTATTACCAGGAGGTAAAGAATAGATGAATGTACTAATTACCGGTGGATTCTGGGCTATTGCAAAATTTATGGTGCTTCTGTGCTGTGCCATTATTTTTATAATAAGAGCTATATATTTCTATATAAAAACATGTAAAAAATGGAGAAAATTGACGAAAATATTCTATGTTATGACAATGGTGCCATTGTCTGCGAGCTCAATAATTACGTTGGGAGGGGTTTCTAATATAATCAAAGGTGATTGGGTAATAAAGGTGTTTTCTATGATGATTTTTGGTGGATTCATAGGAGGATGGTATGTGAAAAATTTACTAAAAGATGAAAGCGTGAACCTTTCTGAAATAGAAATAGAAAAGTATAAATTCTTAATAAAAAGCATTTGGGGGTCTAGTATAGCGTTATTGGTCATGGCTCTAATAATTTATTTGTAACGATTCTGTTTGTATGCGTGCATAGTGCAGGTGCATTTGGAGATTATACGAAAGAATATATAAAAGCAGAGACGCCTACAAATGAAGAAGAGGAAGTTAGAAAGTATTACCAGGGGGTAAAGAAGTAAATGGAATTCTTGGTAGAAATGATCAGAGTTAATGCATTTGACCCTCGTATCTGGATAATATTAATTTGTATTCCTTTGTTGTTAGTAAGAATGGTATATGTGAGTATAAAAAGAAAAAATAGTTGGGGAATATCTGGAATATTTTACAAATTAATACCATTTTTATTGCTTATATTTGGAGGGCTATTTGTGTTTGGTCATATTATGGGAATATTAAGCTCTCAGTTTGCCATAATAGGTGGATTTTTAATGGGGACAGGAGGGATAATTAATGGACTTTTTCTTAGACTCGAAATGGAAAAAGATGGTAATCATATTATTCAAAAATCTTCAATGTTATATCAAAAGTCGATTGCCAGTTTTGTTGGAGGTGGAATAATATTACTTGCGATGATTTTATTCATATTATAGTTCTTAATAAGATTTTAGATTACTCCCTATGAAAGGCAGGAAGCATCACCTATGCAGCCATAGCAGACAGCATCATCACCACCACAAAAGAAAAAACAGACAAAGAAATCAGTCACGACACAGCAAACGCACTTAACACACTCTCCGAAATCTTCGACAAAAAGAAAATAGAAGAAAACAGGAATGCGCAAATATCCTCTCCCAAGTAGGATACCGCTTCATAGGAGACATAGCGGGGCACAAAGAAGTAGCAGGTGCGTCTTACCTATACGGAATACAGGAAAACCACGAAAAATTTAAATCCCCATACAATGCATTTAGAGCGGATGTTTTGGACATATTGCCAATCTCAGCAGGGATGTTAGGAGGAGCGGTTGGAATGTATCTTGGTGGTCCAGTTAGCGCTTTTTGTATAGGAACATTAATGACAGGAGTTATTGGTTATAGGGTAGAACAATATAAACTCGGAATAGAACGTAAAGAAGCCAGGGATATTAGTGATGAAAAGAGGGCAAACACTTGATGAAAAATATATATGACTTGTTATTGATAGTAATATGTATAGTGTTTTTCAGGTCATTTATTTTAAAAAAGTATTTTTTTGAGAAAGAAAAGATACTTAGAGAAAATGCCCCTGTTATTTTTCTTCCGATAACAATTGCGCTTATTCTTAATATTTTCTTTATTGTGATGATCGATATAAAAGTAATTAATAGTCATTTTGAGATGTATGCATATAGTTCGCTGGAATTTTTTGGATTTGTCTGGGTAGGGCTTTCGGTTTATACAAGATGGAAATATGATAAGGAACATGAACATAATATGACCAAAGGGGAAGGTGCAATAATAGGAGTTATACTTCTTGTACTAATCTTATTGTTTTTACACTTATAAAGAAGAACTCGTTAGTATAGGGGAATCTCCAAATTTCGAAAGGTTTAAATCCCAATACAATGCATTTAGTGCGGATATATATAATACATTGCCCATTTCAGCGGGAATGTTAGGAGGAGCGATTGGTGGAACTGTAATGGGGGGCCAGGTTCAATTATTGGATTCGTCTCTGCTACCGGAGCGGCTACATGGTATGTCGAAAATGAAAAAAGTAGATGGGAGAAAGATGAGGCAGGCAAGAATATAGACACTAAATAGGAAGGAGAAAAGATGAAATGAGATTCTTTGTGGGGAGTTATATATATGACACAATTCTTTTAATCTTATGTGGAGTAGTATTTAAGACTTTTATCCTAAAAAAAGGATTATCAGAAAAAGAATCTTTTTTTATACGACATACATTGCCAATAATCTATATACCCCTTTCTGTATTATTAATTGTGAATATGGTTTATATTGTTTTGATAGATAGAGAAATTATTGATAATACTTACAAAGGATTTGCACTGTATTCACTTGTTTTTATTTGGGCTATAATGATGATTATAGGATTTTATAATAGAATTAAATACGGCTCCAAGGATTGGGAATATGTTGAAGAAACCAAACGAGGGATTTTTGGACTTATTGGACTTTTTGTTATGGCGATATTAATGTACTTATTTATATGATTTATGTGTTTTCAAAGGAGCCGTCATAGACAGCCAGGCAGAAAAAGAAAAGAACCGGATCACCACCGGTACTTTGACAGGGGAAGACATGGACAACAAAGCCGAATACAAAATAAAAGCAAGCGGAATCACCGCATCCACCAATGCCGTATCCAAACTCGACCCCTGATTAAGTTATCTGGATGAGGAATGATATATCATGACAGATTTAGTAATAATTTTAGTGTATTTAGCAATGATGCTTATATGGATTTTTAAGAAGATAAAGTTTGGAAGCTTAGTTTTTTCCACAACTATTCGAATTATAATTATAAAATTTATTTATTCATTAATACTTCCATTTTCTGTATTTGTATATATTTTTTTCCCGCCAGAAAATGCAGTTCGGTTTTTATTAGGTGCGAGTAGTATAGGGGCATTAGGTGGGCTGTTTTGGCTTTTAGATCGTGAAAGAAGGATTGTCATTATTAAGAGTGTTGATCATGAAACATTAAAAGAAATACAAGGATCTCTTCAAAAACGGGAACGAAGAACGAAAGAGGTTCTTGTTGGATGTATTTTTTTCATGTTTTTAGGTTTCTTGATCTATCTTTTACCACATTAGAGAAAGCGTAAGTGAATTATTATAAGGATAAGAATGGAACATCTGTCTAACCATGTCATTTGTGAAAATAAGCGTAACAGATATAAAGAAGTGCTAAACAAAGCAGCCCTGGATAAATCCAAAGAAATAGCAGCAGAAGGAATAGTAAGCTGGAGTGCGGCGAACTGGATAGAAAGTAAATATCCCTACCTGACACGAAAAGAAGTGGAGGCAATTGGGAAAAACCTTGTAAAGAAAGCCAGACCTTTTGTAACAGGTGCGTCTTACCTATAGGGGATACAGGAAAACCATGAAAGATTTAATCCCCCTACAACGCATTTAGCGCGGATGCATACGATACGTTGCCGTATCACTTGGGATAATTGGGGCATGGGGGAAAAGTGCATTAGGGGGGGCTGTAGGTGGGCTGTGCGCGGTGGAACTATATCTATTAGGAGCAAGTGTACGGGTGAAGATCAATAAATGGAAACAGCAACAATCACCTTTGGTTGATGAGGAGAAAACTTCCGGGGTGGAAGGGGAAAATGAGTTACTTGGTAAATAGCGTATTTTATGATTTAGTCTATCTTGTTATTTGCATTCTTCTTATACGGGTATATTTTATTCAAAAAATTATTTGTTCTGAAAAGGAGCAATATTTTGTGCTTCATGTCTCTCCATTTTATACATTCCTCTTGTGTGTATTCATATTATTGCGATGTTATACATTATTGGGGTGAATAGAGGCTTCTTCCTCGGTGAATACACTAAAGAAGCAAATATCATTGTAATTATGGCGGTATTAATTGAGTTCATGATAAGCATATATAATCGTATGAAATATGGCCCCAAAGATCAGAAGTTTAAAAATGATACGGAGACAGGATGCATAAGTATAATCTTAATAATTACTGTTTTAGCTGTGATGTGCTTTTATTAATAGTGTTTAGAAATGGTTAGTTGTGGACCATAGAAGATGGAGAAGTAGTGGAAGAAATAATACCCATACAGGAAGCAAAGCAAGCGGAAAGAAAGTAGAAGTAAAAACAGGCAACAACCTCTCCATAGAAAGCGGCATCCATCTGCAAAGAGGTATTACCGCTTTACGGGATATAGGAAAACTACAAAAGATTTAATCCCCATACAACGCATTTAAAGGGGATATATGAGTGGAAGTATATTAACATAAATATATGTAGAGGAGAAAAAACGAGAATGGGAGAAAAATGAAAAGGATTCAATGAAAGTGACTGAAGAAATAGAATACAGGGAGTGATAATATATGAATTATTTTATTGGTAGCATTCCATTGATTTGATACTTCTGATATTATCTATTGGAATTTTTAAGACATTTATTTTGAAACAAAATTTATCTGATAAGGAACGTTTTTTCTTACACATACACCAACACATATATACATACCATTATCGATACTTATAATTATTAGTATGGTTTATATAGTTGCGGTAGATAGGGAATTAATTAATGACGACTATATTCTTTTTGCCCAAATTATTATGTCTGCTGTATTTTTTATAACGATGATTATTACAGTGCATCATCGAATTAAATATGGCAATAAGGATTGGAAATACAAAGAGGATACAAAAATTATGATTATAGGGCTGTCTATGTTAGTTTTCATTTTTATTATGATCTGGCTTTTTGGGTAATTAATATAAATCCCGCTTCAAAGGAGCCGTCATAGACAGCCAAGCAGAAAAAGAACCGGATCACCACCGGTATTTTGACATGGGAAAACATAGACAACAAAGCCGAATATAAAACAGGGGGACACGGAATATCCTACAACACAGGAGCAGGAATCCCCTTAAATGCCTTGGAACTCTTTTCAAACGAGGGTCTCACCGTGAAAGACAAAGCAGGAACAACCAAGACATCTGCCGTATCCAAAGAAATCATTACAATAACAGACAAAGAAAACCGGAAACAGGACATAGAGAAACTAAACAGGAACATAGAAGACAGCCTAAAAAAACTTAAAGAAATCTTTTAAAGAAATCTTTGACAACAAAAGTAGAAGAAAAACAGGAACCCATCCACATGATGAACATAGTGGGGAACCAAATCATCCATGAAATGGCAGACCACTATGGATGGAAAGAAGGCTCCACAGAAAAGACAGCCATCCATGGAATGCCGGGAGCCTGACAGGAGACCGTGCGGAAGGAGCCTATACGGTACAATCTAGTGGGACGCAAGCAAACGTACATCTTGATTTTTCTACGAGTAGAGATCATCCGGTAATTGTAGCAAATGTGAGTACAAGCATAATTGCTGTTGGAGGACAAATAGGATATATTTATGAGCCTAAATATCATACTTCAGATGGAAGTGTAAATGCATATGGTGCTTTAAGAGGTATAAATATTGGTGACAATAGTGGCGATAGTGTTGCTGATTTTGGGGTACAAGCTTATTATGGTGCAGGAGCAGAAGTAGGTGTAAGAGTCAATCTAAGTAAATTATATGAAGAAATATTTCATGAAAGAGAAGATACTAATAAGAAAGAAGATATAAAGAGACGTGTTAATGAGATAACGGATAAAAGGAGAAACTGAGTTTATGACAGCAAAAGACATAATTTTGAATATCATAGTATACATTGTATTAGTTATAGCAATTTGTTATCCGGAATATTTTAAAACATTTGGAATTTGGGATCAAAAACCATATGCCAAAAATTCTATAGGAGTGTTTATAGCAAGAGGAATTGCGATTTTAATATTATTTTTAGTTATTATATATGACATTTCTATGATGAAAAGACAGTGATACAGGAGCCGGACGGATTATAGATATAAACAGCCGGAGCGGAGAGGCATTCAGCCATCTGAATCCCAACGGGGAGGGAATACGCCCTTATGATAAAAATGTAACCTTCAAACGAATTGACAAAGGAAACGATCATCCGTCAGGGGTATATACCTTTGGAGAACAAGATGGAACCGTAGCCAATGGACATGCCTTATATCCCGATGAAATTAAAGACCGGGAAAACTACAGGCGTATGAAAGGGATATCCATGCCAAACTATACCATTAACAAAGGAACACTTGCGGAGAACATGGACACAGCAGCTATAGAATACCCCTTTGCACCGGCAGAGAACATGGCAGGAAGAGCGGAAGAATTACATCGGGAAAGATTGCTGAAAGGCACAGGGGATAATTATGGGAATGGCGGTTGATGAAGGAGGAAATGAAGTCGCTAAAACCATGATGAAGGATTTACTAAAAACAGATGCTCAAAAATGGAAGAACAGAAGGGAGATAAAAAATAATGGTTAGGCATGGAATTTGAATGTAAGGTTTGGAGGTAATGATGGTTATATTTAGCTTTTTTTTATTCATAGAACGTATAATCTTTATGTTTAGTAATAAATTAGAAGCAAAAGAAAATATGCCTCAAATATTCTATTACTATTTTAGTGGAGTAGGAGGAGGAATTTATTTTTTTATATTATTTTGTATATCTATAATTGGGTATGGAATTAATTACTTAATAATGCTGCTTGTTATGTGTATCATATATTTCTTATCACTTAGCAGATCAAAATATTGTTATGAAAAGGAGAAAGAGCTCATAATATCACGTGATAATAAGTCAGAAAGAATTAATAAACTGAGAAATTATATTAAGTTTATTAATATTGTAAGGTGGATTGACTGTTTGGGGTTTGCATTATTATTGATGGTGGCTATTTAGAGTTACCATTAAAGGGAAGGCAGGCAAAGACATCAACCTTACTGCTGCTGAAAACAGGAAAACAGCAGAAGGAAAGAGCAAAGGCGCAAGAATTACTGCATCCTTCGGCGTAGGAGGACGCCAAAATGCAGGCATCAGCGTAGGAAAATTCAAAGGAAATTGAATTACCTATACGGGAAGCGCTGCCATATCCAAAGGAACCATAACCATCACGGATAAAGAAAACAGGGAACAAAGCCTAGAGAAAATGAATAGGAACACAGAGGACAGCCTAAGCAAACGCAAAGAAATCTTCGACAAAACAAAAGTAGAAGAAAAACAGGAACTTATCCACATGATGAACATAGTAGGGAACCAAATCATCCATGAAGCGGCAGGCCACTATGGATGGAAAGAAGGCTCCATAGAAAAACTCCTTCTTCATGGAATGTGGGGAGCGGAGTAGGACACACAGGCGCCTACATCTCCCAGATGGGGACGAAGTGGAATTTAGAGGCGAAGGATACCGATGATGTATATGTAGTTATATATGGTAAAACTTATATAGGAGAAGGAAGGCATGTTGTGGGCCACTCGGCATTTATAATTGGGAACTCGGAAGATGGATATACAGAAGTGGGATTTGGTCCACAGGATTTTTCTCCTGAAATACTTCCTGATTATGGAGATTTTGGACCTACATTTGGTAATACTTATCTTCAAGGTGCAATTACAGAAAAGTATTATAATTCGTTAAGTGATATTAAACAAGCGAGACTGTTCAAGTTAAATTTTGATAGAAGTGATACATACAATTTAATCTCAATGATAAATTATTACCAGAATAATTCAGATTGGATAAAAAAGCCTTATTATGAACCCACAAATAACGGGAATCCTTATTGGAGATATAATCCGCTTACGAATAACTGCAATAGCTTTGTTATGAATAGTTTGTATAACATATTGCCAATAGATGATTATAGAAGAGAAAATATAAAATTTGATCAATTTGATCCCAAAGCGCAAGGGGATAATCTTGAACAGGCGAATCATTTGGTAGTGGAGGTGTATAAACAATGAATTTGTATTGTTTAAGTTTAAAAAATATATGGAAAATATTGATCATTGAGGGTATATTCTCTGTCTTATTTTGCATATCGATGGCGATACTTTTTCAGATAGCTTTTTTCTCGTATAAAGCAGCATTTATACTCGGATTAGCAATAAGTCTTATTTATTCTCTTATTATCTATTTTTGTGGTAATTTTCCACTTTTATTAACTATTAAAGGTGGAATTCGGTATATAGAGATAGCAATAATATTTTTTTGTGGTTTATTATTCATCACGCTACCAGTATTCCCATTTCTTCCGGATGGAAATAATATATTGTTTGCACTTTTTGATACAGTTTGTTTTATTGGAAATTATATTTATGGAACTTCCGGTGTTATTTCAGCAATAATAACTTATATATTATGTATGTGGATAATAACTGGGGTAATTTGTTTTTTACAAAGAAAAATTCATAATGGGATTTGATGCATATCTTATTAAAATGGTTATCTATGCAAGAGTATTAACTACTTAAAATAACTTACCTTTTAAAGGAATGGGGCGTGAATATTTTGAAAAATGTTAAAAGATATTTTGGAGTTAGTGGAACTATATTTTTAATAGGAGCTGGTATTGGTTTTTTTGCTATATATTTTGATATAAAAGGATTGGCTTATATTTCAATTGCTTGTTGCGGAATTAGTTTATTGATTAATAAGGATGGGAATATTAATTGGTGAAAAAGAATCAAAGAAATGGAGCGAAAGCGGAACCAACCGTATCGCCTGTATGGATCATGGGAGCCTTAGTATCCAAAGAAGCAGGAGCAGGAATGACAAAAGGACTGA
>OICF01000019.1_pt1 | contig 77733 bp, 68 predicted proteins | sample 1581211 | NCBI WGS metagenome assembly OICF01 (sample SAMEA3882534, study PRJEB24775) | human gut metagenome | biome: human-associated habitat; feature: intestine environment; material: feces | place: Netherlands | collected 2009/2010
TTATACCAATCGAAAAGATCACCATTCATCCTGTGACCTTCTTGCTGATCTTTTCGACTGGTATAACACCATTAAAAAGCTATCTCTCCTCCATAAACCACATATTGTTGTCCTCATAGAAAAGATGGCTCTCTTTTCCGTCAACAATACAGGTATAACGTATTCCGGCTCCGCCTGCTCTCAGGCTTGCCGCTCTTCTTACATCTGTTACTTTCTGAATCTCATATACATGGCCATCCTTCCAAATAAAGCTCCTTGGCAGAAGCCTTCCATCATTGGTAAATTCAGCCATGACATTTACATATACCTTGCTGCTTTCCATAATAGTTCAATCCCTCCTGTCTATCCAAAGTACCCATGCGGATGTACCGTATGATCCGACTTTGCATCACACGCTGACAGAATCCTGTCCTGGTACATGAGTCCTCTCTGAATACTGTAAAATCCAAATCTTTTGCGGATGTTATCAACCGCTGCATCCACCTTCATCTGTTTCTCCCTTGCCTGCGGATCCATGAACATATCTAGCTGCTCCCAGAAATAATCCGTCACCAGATCCGTTCCCCGGATTCCAATGCTCCGGAGTGGCTTCTGGTAAAATTCCGGTCTGCTGTTTTTCAGTTCATGCTCATCTGCCGGCATCCTGTAACTTTCCTTATAGAGCTTATATCCGGCTTCCGCTATCTCCCTGGTAATGTTGCTCGCATTTTGGAGCTTTACCTGTTTGGAGAAATGAAGCAGATCTTTGTCCCTGATGCTGATCTCCACTGTCCTGCATCTGAAACCATTTTCCCTAAGTCTGGCCGCAACACTTTCTGCCAGAATGTATAACACAATTTTGACATCTTCATCCGTTTCCATATCTTTCGGAGTTGTCGTGCTGTTGCCTACTGACTTTATCGGGGCAGACGTATTCTCCAGCTTGACAGGTGACTCATCATAGCCATTTGCAAAAGCCCACAGGATACTTCCCATCTTCCCCAGCTTCCTTACAAGAAGAGATTCCTCTGTCCTTGCCAGATCTCCGATGGTCCTGATTCCAATACCCCGCAGCTTGTTATTCGTTGCACTTCCTACATATAATAAATCAGATACCGGGAGGGGCCATGCCTTATCCCTGTACTCATCCTTATTCATGGTAGTAATGGCATCCGGCTTCTTATAATCAGATCCCAGCTTGGCAAATATCTTATTGAATGACACACCGACACTCACTGTAATTCCAAGCTCTTTCTTCATCCGGCAGCTGATCTCCTGTGCGATATGATAACCGTCTCCTTTAAGGCTTACACTGTCTGTCACATCCAGCCATGACTCATCTATTCCATACGGCTCTCTCTTATCTGTATACTCTGCGTATATCTCCTGGGCCATTCTAGAAAATCTCAGGTACAGATCCATTCTTGGAGGAAGAAATATAATATCCGGACAGACCTGTCTTGCCTGCCATAAAGCCATGCCGGTCTTCACACCGCGACGCTTGGCTGCGTAATCGGCAGTCAGTACGATTCCATGTCTTGCCTCCGGATCTCCTCCCACTGCAACAGGCTTTCCGCGAAGTTCCGGATGATGCAGAAGCTCTACTGATGCATAAAAGCAATTGCAATCACTATGCAGAATTGTCCGACTCATCATTTCACCTTCTCTCTTTCACTCATATCAGCCTTATATGTGATTTGCTTACAAGGGATAATATAATACTAATCAAAATGATATTCAAGTGAAATCTTCGTCATGTTATCCATTTCATTGATATTTGTTATTGATTTTCTTTCATTTATGTAGTATAGTTGATATAGCTCATACGGTGATATGACACTAAAAAACTATCACAGAAAGGCAATTCATTATGAAGGATTTGGGAAAGACTATTGCTAAATACAGAAAAGAGCATAAAAAAAATCAAAGCGACATTGCCAAAATGCTTGAGAACTATGATATCTATGTAAAGCAGAATACTATTAGTGCCTGGGAATCCGGTACATCTCAGCCAAGTGCCAGACAGCTGCTTGCACTCTGTGAAATACTTGAGATTTATGATGTATATACAGACTTCATCGGAAAGAATCCCTTGAACCCTCTTCGCAACCTGAACGAAGAAGGCATAAATAAGGTCATGGACTACATACAGATATTGGAAAGAACCGGTGATTACAGGCTTGCTGACATCATTCCGCTCCATGTGCTCAGAGAACGCAAGGTTTTCTATACGACAGTTTCAGCCGGAACCGGTTCTTTTCTGGATGGAGAAGATTATAAAATGGTCTCCTCTCCTGATATTCCAGCGGAAGCTACCTTTGGAGTACATATCAGTGGTGACAGTATGGAGCCTCGTTACCATGACACAGAGCTTGTCTGGATTGAACAGACGGAACAACTCGGTGATGGCGAAATCGGCATCTTTTATTTGGATGGAAATGCTTATATTAAGAAATTTCAGAATAACAGAAAAGGAACCTACCTTATTTCTCTTAACAAGAAATACGAACCGATTCCTATTACAGAGAACAGCTCTTTCAAGATTTTTGGGCGAGTGCTGTCATAGTCCCTTTTATCGGACATCTTATATGATAGCCTTGTTACAGTAGAGGCAGCTATTTCCGCTTCTGCCTGGTTTGTACTAAATATCAAAAGGGGGAACTTGCCATATGAATTCAGAAACATGTATCTGCAAATTAAACGACATAAGAGCCGATTACTGCATCACACAACAGGAGATTTCCGATGCAACCGGCATCAGCATCAGAACGATTATAAGTATCGAAAAGGGACATCGACTGCCCACTCTATTATCAGCAATGAGAATTGCAAATTACTTATCCATACCGGTCGAGCAGCTATTTGAATACAAAAGCGATATCGTACCGGTTACCGCCTTAGGAGAAATTTGTCATGAATAATACAGCAATCAATTTCAAATGTCTTTCGGATAGAGGATTTCGTAAAAATGTAAACCTCCCCCCACTCATGACATGACTATTAAAAGAATCATCCTAATAGTGACTGCTCGCTCGAAATCATGTCGTATATATAAATCAAGAGCTGGAAGCCTATTTTAGCACTTCCAGCTCAATCATTATCATAGAAGATTATTATTTACAGACTTTTTTTCATAGTCTCGAACTTTCTTAGTCTTGTTATTCTTCTTTACGTTAACTTTTGAAGCTTTCTTAAACTTCTTATTTGTTGCGTAACGAATTTAATAACCTTTTGCTATCTTGTTCTTCTTCCATGTTACAGTAACTTTTGCCTTATTAGCAGAAATTTTAACTTTCTTAACCTTTGCAGGTAATTTTACGGATGAACCATCAGTTAATGTTCCTGTTGTTACTTCCTGGTTTGATGAACCTGTTGTCATCCGATTTCTTAGTAGTTGTTTCTTCTACCTTATTTGTCATAGATTCTTCTACATCACCTGTAGTTGTTTCTTCACTCTTATCTGTTGTTGTTTCTTCTTATTTTGCCTTTGAGCCTAAAACTTCTATTTCAGCAAGACCAACTGCTGTTGTTGAATCTGAAACTTTATCTACAACAAATTTAATATTTTTAACAACTTTTTCTTCACCTAAATTGATAACCTTAACAGAACCATCATTTGGAAGTTCTCCAACTTCAATTCTTGTTCCATCATCTAATTCTAAATGTGATGCTGTTATCTGATCATCTGTGTTTGGTCTGTCATAAAGTTTAATTGTTGAAACTTTGTACTCTTCATTGAAAGCAAGATTTAACCAAGCTCCTGCTCCTTCGTTCTTTGTTACCCATTCAGCCCATGGGAATCTTGTATGAAGATTTGCAAGTCCTGTTGCATAACCATCTGCAATACCATCGACTGCCTTAACTGCACTCTGGTCATCCCATCTGCTGTCACTACTGTTTTCACTTGATGCAGTAATGTCTGCAAATAATCCAATACTATTTGTTTCATGTTTATAGAATACTTCGTTAACCTTTGAGAATGAAGCAATCCAATTATAGTACTCTGTTGTATACTCACGAAGTGCTTTATCCTTTAAGTTGTACTTAAATGGTCCCTGACGCATGCTATAAGGAGTTAATACGTTTTCTCTTTCGCTCCAGTTAAGCATTGTCTTTTCTTCAAGGCCATCAAGGTGCTGCCAAGCTCCTAAATATGTGTCAAGTTCATGATTCCATCCGTAGTTACCCTGATCTTTTGGATATACTTCATCTGTCATATGACTATGAATAATAGCTTCATGAACTGTTGGCTGGAATTTTTCATTTTCTAACTGAATATCCTTTATAGCTTCAATTCCAAATAAGCCAAAGTATGCATGATCATAATGCATATCGTATCTTGATGTCATATAAACATCTGTTGGATCAACACTTTCCATTACACTCTTAACATCTGCTAAGAAGTTAGCTCGTGTATATGAAGCATGCTCTCCTGTTGTAAGATAATGATAATCATTTCTTACGTTTTCATTACCGTATGTTTCTGTTACACCATTTCTTGAAGATAAAAGTTTATCATCTTCTGAAATATAAAGATTATATACAAAGCTATCTGTAAATGCTGTTGTGAATGCTCCAACACCCATACCACCGTTATCAGCATAACCTAAGAAATATAAATGTTCTGTTGGTACACCAATTGTATTTAATGCATTTACTGTATCACTAATTCTTGTCTTTCCATGACCTACGCCATTGAAATCTCCGTTTGTTGCATATACAACGTATACTTCGTCACCATTTGCGACAGCTCTGTTCATCACACCACCTGCCATTAACATTTCGTCATCTTCATGAGGTGCCATTACTAAGATTCTCTTATGATGTTTAACTTTTGCATCAACACCGTCAAAATGTACTTCTGCAACTTTTGCAGTCATACCTTTTTCAAACTCAAATTTAATTCCTGTAATTTCATTCTTTGATACCGATACAACATTTCCTGAATCCTTTGAATCGCATGAGCCGGCTTCAACCCATCCTTCTGATGTATTAACCAAAACTTTGTATGGTGCTGCTTCTCCATCAAAATCTACGCTAAAGTTTTCAATGTTATATTCTCTGTCTAAACCAATTGTTAATGATGGATTTGCATCATCAGCATCCGGTGCCCATGTTGTATTTGCATTTCTGTCTGTTACATTTTCTCCATCCTTAGATGATGAAACTGTTACAGGCTGACTGTATGCTAAATCAATGTCAATGTTCTGTCCTTTTTCTGTAAGAACAATCTTCTTTTCTTCTTCAGGATTGATTACTTCTTCACCTAAAACTTTTACTTCGCCAATTGCAGGCCAAACTGTTGCTCTTGACTCTTTGTGAAGAGGTAACTGTGTTAATGTGACACGAACATACTGATATTTGTTGTTTGCATACTCTTCTGCAATCTTACCATACTGTTCTTTTGAAAAATCAGTATTAGCCGTGTTATCCCATAACATGTCCCAGCTGCTCTTATCATTTGAACCTTCTATCTTGTACTGCCATGCCTGACCGTAAACAGGAGTTGTTGCTGCCTGTGCATCTTCAAGTGTAGGAAGAACTTCATATTCAAATACTAAGTCAAATGCCTGAATCTGCTGAAACTTACCAAGGTCAACCATCCACCAAGCGCCTTCTTTTTCTGAATATCCGTCACCTACCCAAAGTGTACTGTCATTTCCATCAAGTGCATTTGCAGGATCTCTACTCTGTGTTGAAGCTGTAGCTTCTCCTTCAAGCGCAAAGTTTGTAAGTGGCTTTGGTGAGTAAGCATCAAATTCCGCTACTGCTGGCCATGCATTAGGAACCGGTTCTGTTAATGTTACTTTTACATAAGAATATTTATTGTTTGCAAACTGTTCATCAATATATCCTGTCTGATTTGCTACTGATTCTGTATTTTCAGTCATATCCCATAAAAGATCCCAGTTTTCTTTGTCTGCAGACCCTTCTACCTTATATTTCCAAGCTGATTTTGCCTGATCGCCACCGAAAGTAATATCAAACATGTCTAAAACATAACTTCCATCTAAATCTATGATAAAGTTAGCTCTGTTTTCTGCAAGAGTATCACCCTGATCTGACCATCCATTTGCAATCCATATTGTTCCTTCATCGCCGTCAACAATATTTGAACCTATGCATCCAGAATCCCAGATACTTATAGATGACGTTGTTACCTTCTTATCTCTTGTAAGATTTGTAGCTGTTGTTTTTGTTTTATTTTTCTTTGTTAATACAATATTATCAAACTTAACCTGGTCTACGCCATTGTCGGATTTAACTACAAAATATGTAGCCGGATCCTGTTTCTTGAAATTAGTCTTAAATGTCTGCTTTTTGCCTGTAACTGTAAATGTCTTGCTTTCTTCTCCGGCTTCAACTTTTACTGTTGCTGTACCTGATGCACAATAAGCTTCAAAACTTGTTACTGCATATTTGTCAGGAATTGCAAGTTTATTAGCCTGTTCTTCATTTGTATATGAAGTAGCCCAGAGTTTTCCGTCCGTTACATTCCAACCACGATTACCAAAATCACAGTTAGAATATACACCTGCTAATGCTCCGTTTTCACAATCATCAAAGTCTAATAAAATTTTTCCTTCGCCAAGGTCTTCCTTAACTCCACCGTTATAACTGTTATCTGCACCAATGTTAGGCTTAACAAATTCTTTTACTTCATTTCCGTAGTAATCCTGTCCACCATTATCAATTACTGCAATACCCTGGTCTACAACTGTTGCTCCATCTTTAATTCTATATCCGTCAACAGTACCAAATGTAATTTTAAATTCTCCATCAACATCTTCAACTGTAGCACTTGTTCCTTCTTCCAACTTAATATAGTCGCTCTTAACTGCTACCTTTGCATTAGTGTCATCATCTCTTCTATTGTTAAGGTTAGCTCCACCATAAGCATTGTTATTTGCAACACCAATATAATTTTCGTCCCAAGCTCTTCCGTTTTCTTTTTCTGTGATAATTACATTATTAGTAAATGTAAATTTTTCAGAAGCTGTATAATCCTTAAGTCCTGAACCATGCCAGTTACGTGTAATATATCCGTCATGATCAGCATCCATGTAAATTAAGTTGTTATATGCATCTAATTTACCACCTGTTGGATTCTGTAATGTTACTACAGCACCACCGCCATATAAGTTTGTACCATATCCGTCATTAACACTAATGTTATATCTGTAATATGTTTCAAAACCTGTTCCAAGTGAACATTCAAAGAATGAACCTGATGGATTATCATGTGTATAGTTATACTGAACATAGTTTAAATCTGTACAAACATCAGCGTCAAATGCCTGTGAGTCCTCTTTGTTATCAGCAGCACCTGAACCAAATACTTCATTGTACTGGCAGATTGTTTTCTGACCATATTCCCACCAAATAGGAACGTTTCCATTAGGACCACTGTTACATTTGTTACTTACATTGTATTCAATAAGTGCATCTTCGTAATCTGATGGACAAATAGCAGCATTACCAATGTTTTCGCAGTAGTTATTACGAATTACAAGATTCTTACTTCTATATGTTCCACCGCCACCTTCAGTAATTCCACTTTCACTAGGGAATGTTGAACTTCCCCAAGTTGAAATAAAGTTAATACCGTAATGGTTTACATTTTTTACGTAGTTTCCTTCTACAAGAATATTTTCCCAATTTGTAGCTTTTTTGTTACCACGGATAGCATATACAATACCACCACGACCGATACCTGCCTGCTGTCCGATTGGAATTGAAATTACATCATGAACGTATGTATTCTTTACATTAATTTCATGAAGTGTACCTGCATCCTGACCCATAATCAAAATACCATATTTCTTAATGTGGTCATCTTTTGTTTCTGTATGGTTTGTTACTTCAATAGATGTGATTTCCCAGTATTCCTGATTGTAGAAAAATACTGCTGTGTTAAATACACGGTTCTCTAAATCATCACCATTTTCTCCACACCAGCTATCACCATTGATAACAGGTCTTCCGTCTTTTACATCACCATATGCATCAATTGTAATAGGGTTTCCTTTTTCACCTGAACCCTTCGGACTTAAAAGTCCGCCCCATGAACAGCCTCTCTTAAATCTTAACTTATCGCCAGGTTTAAATGTTGTCTCATTAACTTTTTCAAGACTCTTCCAGGCTGTTTCTTCACTGGTACCGTCATTAATGTCATTTCCATTTTCGGAATCAACATAATAACTTACACCTGTTGCCTTTGCACTATTTTCTGTATCTGCTGCTGCATATGTCACATTGCCCATAACTGCTATAACAACTAAAGCAAGTGAAAGAAAGAGTGCCAACAAACGGTTTTTCTTCATATCTTTTCTCCTTTATTTATAACATTTTCCCACAACAAAAGTTGCAGGTGTTCCACGTTGTTAAATAAAAATCCGTTCACTATATGCACGAACAAATTATAAATACTTTGCAGCATCCTTATCTACAATTACCGTAAGATTGTTATGTAACTGTAAAATAGACGCCGGAATTTTTGGAGTTACAGGTCCAAAGAATGCATCTTTTACAATCTGTGCTTTCTTTTCGCCATTTGCAATCAGTAAAATTTGTTTAGATTGCATTATTGATTTAATACCCATAGAAAAAGCTTTTTCAGGAACTTTTTCTCCTTCATGGAATAGTCTCGAGTTTGCATCGATTGTGCTTTGTGTAAGTTCAACACAATGTGTTGTCTTTTCAAATGATTCGCCCGGTTCATTAAATCCGATATGACCATTTAATCCGATTCCCAATAACTGCATATCGATTCCGCCTACACTCTTTATGACATTTTCGTATCTTTCGCATTCAGTATCATCATCTATTGCCATTCCATTTGGTAAATGAGTATTTTCTTTTTTGATATTAATTCTGTCAAACAAATATTTGTTCATAAAATATCTGTAGCTCTGTTCATGTTCTACAGGCAATCCTTTATATTCATCAAGATTAACTGTTCTTGCTTCTGAGAAATCAATATCTCCTTTTTCATACCAGTCAACTAACTGATTATATGTTCCAATAGGTGTCTCGCCTGTTGCCAGTCCAATTACAGCATTAGGCTTCATTATTATCTGTGCAGATAAATAATTTGCAGCCTTTCTGCTCATGTCATTATAATCTTTAGCTATAATAATCTTCATTGTGAAATTACCTCTTTCCCTGTTCTATTAAAAAATTAACAAATGTGCTAACTCCACCACCAAGTACTTCTACATTTTCAGGTCTGCTTCCTTCAAGCGAAGATACATCGTAGAAATCACCATTTTTTGTTTTTTCTGTCTTCATAAAGCTATCACTTCCAAATAGTCCGTCTTCAATTCCTACATACTCATCTCCCCAGTATGAACATTCCTCAGCCTTAATTCCTTCTGACTCAAATTTATTTAAAATAGTATTAACATTGTCACTCTTACATGAAATTCCTACTTCTAAATACTTTGCATCACATGTTGCTGAAACCTTTGTTCCAAATCTTTCTCCAATTTCTTCTGAAATTGAAACCATCTGCTTTAAGCCACTATTTATTCCATGCTCACTTAAGATATTCTTTACTCTTGACATTTCATCTTCCTGCATAAACAATTGGTCTCCACGTTCGTCATTAACCATTAAATCTATTTTGCAGTAATTAGGTCTTGAAAAAACAATGTCTGTTTCTAAGTTATATTTTTCTAATAACTCTCTGTGAACCTGATAACAAATATCATGAATAGTAAGTAAGCCCTCTTTATCCGGGATGCAATCGGCAAACACTACCGGTTTGCCGTCAACCATTTCATAGTTGTATGCACCTCGTCCAAGTCCTAAGTAAAGATTTGAAGCTTCTTCTTTTGTAAAATGTTCATGAAGTTTTCCTTTTGCAATCTTGTCATAAGTTGTTCCACTTACAATAACAAGCTTTACTCCCTGCTGTAGCAACGGTTTCATCGCTGCTACAACTTCTTCTACAGGAGCCTGTCTTGACATAACTGCTGTTCCATCCCAGTCAAAAAATATTGCTTTATATTTCCTGGACATATTTATCTCCTTCCTTACTTAGAACTATCTTTTCACCTAAACTTTCATATGAAAGTTCGCAGTCATTAAGAAGTGTATATTCTACCTTCTTATCAGTAACCTTTATGTTAAGACCACTTCCTTTATACTGAAGGCGGAATTCATATGACTTCCACTGACCTGGTAACTTAGGATTAATCTGAAGATATCCTGCATTTGATCTTACTCCTGCAAATCCAAATACAATTCCCTGCCATGTTCCTGCCATATTTGCTGCATGAATACCTGCATAGAAATTGTTATGAATATCATCTAAATCCATACGTGCTGACTGTGAGAAGTATTTGTAAGCTTCATCATCATATCCAATCTGACTTGCTAAGATTCCAAAAATACATGTTGATAATGATGAATGATGAAGTGTTACTGTCTGATAAAAATCATAATTTCTCTTTAATTCTTCATTTGTAAAATAATTGCTATGAAGTAACATTCCTAAAATTGCATCAGCCTGTTTTGCCATCTTCTGTCTGTAAACAAACAATGGATGATAATTTTCATAAAGCAAGTGTCTCTTTTCTTCAGGAATCTTTGACTCATCCCAAGGTTTTCTCATTAAAAATCCATCATCCTGTGGATAAATCTGCATTTTTTCATCATATGGAAAATACATATTTTCAATGATTCTATCCCAGTAATCAATTTCTTCTTCCTTGAAATCAATCTTTTTAACTAATGCATCATAAGCGTCTTTATCAATTTCTTTCATTTTTTCAAGTGCCCATTTAGCATCTCTTATATTTTCCCTTGCCATAAGGTTTGTATAGAAATTGTTATCAACTATGGCATTATATTCATCCGGTCCTGTTACTGCACAAATGCAATACTTGTTATCCTTACATTCTGCAAAGCATCCTACATCAGCCCAGACTCTTGCTGTTTCTACAAGAACTTCTGCTGCTTCATCTACTAAGAACTTATCATCTCCTGTAATATCAAGATAAAGTTTAAAAGCGTAAGCTATGTCTGCATTAACATGATACTGTGCTGTTCCAAGTGGGAAGTAAGTAGAAGCTTCTTCTCCATTTATTGTTCTCCATGGATATAACGCACCTTTTTCATGTCCAAGTATTTTGGCACGGTCTCTTGCCTGATTCAATGTGTCATATCTGTAATTGAGCAGCTGTTTTGCCAACTCTGATTCTGTGTAAATGAATACCGGAAGCACATACATTTCCGTATCCCAGAAATAATGTCCTTCATAGCCTTCACCACTAAGTCCCTTTGCTCCCATGCCTGTTCTGCCATCACGACCTGCAGACTGCATTATGTGGAACAAATTGAATCTTATTCCCTGCTGAAGTGCCTCATCACCTTCAACCTTTATATCCGCTTTACTCCAGAATTCGTCCATATGTTTTTTCTGAAGTTTCTCCATTTCATAATATCCAAGATCCATTGCCTTCTTAAGTTCATCCTTAATGAAGTCAATCATCTTGTCTTCTGCGATGTCAAAATCACAAGTATATGCGATCATTTTTTCAAATACATATGTTTTACCTTCATCCACTGATAATTCGTATGTAAGTGATGCGCCTTCTTCTAAAACTTCGCTGTTTTTTATTACACCTTCACATTTTGTAAGACTACCGCATGCCATTGACAATCCACTGTGGATTACTTTTCCTTTATGAAGTAAATAATCACCTTCTGCTTTTAACTCTTTAACTGCTAAATGCTTTCCATATGGGCCATAGTCAATTAATGGATTTGTTTTTCTTGTATGGTTTTCTACTCCTGCTTCTAAATATGTAGTAAGTTCTACTTTTCCGCTAAAATTTACAGGAGTTAATTTTATCTGAATCGCCATAATGTTCTTCTTTTCTAAAGAAACAAGTCTTCTAAATTCAGCTACAACTTTTTTACCATTAGGAGATTTCCATGTAACATTTCTTACTACAACTCCATCTTTCATTAAAAGCTTACGATTATAATTAATTATTTCACCCTGATTTAAATCAAAGACATCGCCATCAATAACAATCTTTGTTTTCTTAAGATTTGGCAGATTTAATAATGACTGACTTTTTTCAGGGAATCCGAAATTCCATTCGCCATACATAATATGTTCGCTCTCGTAAAATCCATTAATGAAATTTCCTTCAAGACCTTCATCTACCGTAAATGGATATCCCTCATCAAATGTTCCTCTTGTTCCTATATATCCATTAGAAAGAGCAAATGTAGTCTCATTTCTATAGTTCCATTCTTTTAAAAATTTTTCTTCTGTAATTACCCATTCTTCGATAGGATATGTATTTGCACCCATGCTGCAATCTCCTTCTCTTATCCTTTTACTGCTCCTGCTGTCAAACTTTCCATTACTTGTTTCTGTAATATGATAAAGAATATAATTGTTGGTAATACCGTAATTACTACCGCCGCAAAAAGTGCAGAATAGTTATTTGCAAATGTTCCTAAATAATAGTTAAGTGCAATAGGTACTGTTCTTGCCTTATCACCACTTGTAAGCATTAATGCGAAGTAGAATTCGTTCCATGTATTGATAAACTGTAACATTGCGATTGTTGCAAATCCTGGTTTAGCTAATGGTAAAACTATCTTTGTAAATGTCTGAATAAATGTAGCTCCGTCAATGTACGCTGATTCTTCTAATGATAAAGGTATTGTTTTATAATAACTTGTCATAACGAAGAATGACATTGGAATACCCATAGCTGCATAAACAATAATTAATCCAAGCTTTGTATCATACAATCCGAGTGTCTTAAAGATTGAGAACAATGGCTGTGAAATTGCCTGTGCAGGAAGCATTAATGATGCTGAAATCATAAGAACCAAAATTGTTTTTAATTTAAAATTATATCTTGCTGTTATATATGCACACATTGCAACTACACATAATGTAACTAATACGCTGACACCTACTACAATTACACTGTTTAAGAAATATTTCTGAATTGGTGCATATTTAAATGCATCTGCATAGTTTTTAAAATTAAAGCTCTTTGGCAATGACAATGCTGATGCATTGATTTCTGCATAAGTTTTAAATGAACTTAATGCTGCCCAAATAATAGGTCCAATTGAAATAGCTACTATTATTAATAAGAAAATATATTTCGCAATGCCTGCGATTACTCTAATAGCAAGAGGCTGTTTTTTTAAAGTTCTTGGTACGTTAATTGTTTCTGACATTTTATACCTCCTCTATTTCTTTCTTCTGATTAAACAATCTCTGAATTAATATAACTAATACAAGTCCTAAGATAATCTGAATTACACCTACTGCATTAGCTTTACCATAGTTATTTTCAAGTGTTATGATTTTATATAAATACATTGGAAGATTAAGAGTTGAGTTTCCAGGGCCTCCTCGTGTTGTCATGTAAATAATATCGAACTGAGAAACCATTGCTACTGATGCTAAAATTACACATGTTCCAAATGCATTTTTCATCATTGGGATTGTAATGTATCTGTCAGCCTGTCCTGCTGTTGCTCCATCAACCTGAGCTGCTTCATATATTTCAGGGCTTATAGCTCCCATTTCACCTAAGAATATAAGCATGTTAAATCCTGAGTAGAAAACCCATGTAGCTGTTACTGTCCAGAAAGCATATTTTGAATTTCCGAAAAGGTTAACAACCTGCATAGTATCAATTCCTAATTTTTCATATAACATTTTTACTACACCGAATGTAGGGTTTAAAAGCAATGAGTACATAACTGCTGTTGCTGCTGTTGGGATAATGTTAGGAATTACATATGCAACTCTTGCAAATTTCCATCCCTTTGGCTTTCTTCTTAAAATAAGAGCCATTATAAATCCCATAAGTACATGTAATGTTGACTGAATTACTACCCATTTTAATGTGTTAATGATAGATACTCTAAAGTCCTGGTCTGCAAATATTGTCTTGAAATTATCTAATCCTAAAAATGTTGGTGACTGAGTCAATGTATAATTGCAAAGTGAAGTTATCATAACCATTATGAATGGAATAGCGTACACTATACAAAATAGGATTACACAAGGCAATGCAAATAAAAATATCCATCCTCTCTTGTTTTTTGTAGACATATTTTATACTTCCTTTCAAAAAAATAGTGTTGCACTAACTTTTATTAGTGCAACACTTGATTGTTAAGAATTAATCGTTTTTCTGCGCTGCATCTGTAAGCTTTTTACAAAATCCTTCTGCATCTAAGCTGCCACTTGCAAGTTCAGGTAACTGATTTGAAAATTCATCGATTACATTCTGATACCAGTAAGCCTGATTCTGACCATATGTATATGTTGCTTTTGACTGAATATCTAATACTTCTGCCATTAATGGATCAGATTCTTTTAAGCTTTCAGGTACTTCAATGTCACTTGATACAGGCTGTAATCCTGCCATTTCCAATGCCTTTAACTGATTTTCAGCTGTTGTCTCGAACTTAAGGAATGCTACTGCTGCTTTAATCTTTTCAGGATCTTTTGCGCCTACCATGTCACCAGGTGTTGGAACACTTTCCATTCCGTTTCCTGGAAGAAGCATGATACCAACTTTGTCATAGAATCCTTCAGGTGCTTTGTCTTCGCTCTTGAAATCAGGAATCATCCATGGTCCGTTAGGAAGCATTGCTACTTCACCGTTAAAGAAGTGAGTTGCCATTGTGTCATATTTTCCACCTAAAGCATCTGCTGTTGTATAGTTCTTTAACATCTTCTGAAGTTCTGCTGTTGCTTTTTCAACTACAGGTATATTGTAATCGGTTGGATACTGAGTATTCATAAATGTGTTTCCTTCATCTCCTGCAGTTCCGATTAAACCACTGTACCAAAGATTTGATAACCAGCCTAAGTCTGCACTATCCATACTTACAGGTGTGATACCTTTTGCCTTTAATGTGTCACAAGCTTCATAGAATTCATCCCATGTGCTATAAGCTACATCAGGAGCTTCGATTCCTGCTTTTTTGAATAAGTCTTTGTTATAGTAGATATATGAAATTTCCTTTGATACAGGAATTCCATATACCTTTCCTTTATATGAGTTGAATTCAAGGTCCTGATCACTGAACATTGCTTTCCATTCCGGATCATCATCTAAATATGATGTTATATCCTGAACCTTTCCTGATTCAGCAGCTAAAGCTGTAATATTGTTACCACCGTTTAATACGATGTCAGGAAGATCACCACTTGAGATTAATAATTTAATCTTCTGGTTGTAAGAATCTGTTGTAGGAATTTCTTCAAACTTAAATTCTACGTTCTTACCTTCTTCTGTCTTCTGGAATGCATCAAATAAATATTCATAATAATCTGCTGCATAATCAGTACCTACATGGTAGTTAATTACATTTAATACTACCTTTCCATCATCGCTCTTTGTGTCGTTCTTGCTTGACTTTCCGTCTGAGCCACAGCCTGTCATAAGACCAGCTACCATTGTCAAGCACATGAATGCACATAACATTTTCTTTCTCATATCTTAATTTCCTCCTTAAAGTTGTTTTGTTTATGTTCACATTATATTGTTTTATTGCAAATATCTGAATAGAATATTTTTACATAAACTTGTGTTTTTTTTACATTATATATAGTAAAAAATTACATGCTACTGCATTATTCTTTTGATTTTTTATACATTTTAGACAATACTATTAATAAATTTACTTTTTGTTTATTGTAGATATTAAATATAAGGAGAATAAGTATAAAATTGTCAGATGATTTTTGTGATTTATTATAAATTTATCTGGATATCCGTAAAAAAATATAATTATTTTGCAAGAGACATTGCCAATAATTTCAATTTTTTCATCTTTCCATCTCCATTCTTTATATGATAATGCCATTACATCAGAGTTATTTTCCAGTTTTAATGTAATATTTTTACAAATACCTTTAATTTTTTTACTAATTTTAGACATTTTTCATAATTTCTTTGTATACTTTAATATTTTTGATATAATGCTTATAGCATTCAAAAGTAACTATTTAAAAATAATTACTTTAAGGTACGGAACTATAAAATAGCATCATTCGAGGACAAGGCATGGCAAAAGGATTTTTACATAAAAAAAGGAAACTAAGAACACAGGTTACCATATTAATTACAGTTACTATTGCATGTGCTTTAGTTATTAGTAGTGTATTATTCTGCTATAAGACTATTAATGAACTTCAAAAAAGTTTTAAAGAACAGATTTTACAGGAAAGCCGCTCTACAATCAGCGCTATATCAACTAATATAGATACTATAGATTCAATATATCGTATATTAATTTCAAACACCAGCGTATATAATTGGTTAGAGAGCAATTATGCTGACTCAACTAATTCTGTTACTACTGCAAAGCAGATAACTTCTTCCCTTATCATGAATAATTTATGGGAAAAAAATTATCTTGAATCAGTTTATATTTATAACAAACGCGGAAAGCAGATTCATGTTTCGAAAAATGAAACAAGCGATTCATTAATTACGAATAGAAGGATTTACAATTCTCTTGCATCTCCTTCTCCTTCACTTTCATTTGGAACATTTAATGATTCAAACTGCATTTATTTTATAAAGACAATATACAGTTCAAATAATGGTCAGCAGATTGGTGATATTCTTATTTCAATTAATATTAATGAATGGATGACCTCCCTTAGTCAATATGTTTCCGATGACTGGCGCATATTTATATACAACGATGATTTAGAAGTTATGTCGGGTTTTAAATATAATGCTGAGTCAACTAAATTATCAGCAATACATAACCAGATTAATGCAATTGATACATTAAAAATATCCTCTGTCAAATTTGATTCTGATGATTACTTTGTTTTATCAAATGAAATGGAGGCTATTAACATCAATGCTGCTGTACTTGCACCTGTCAGCCAAATAGAACATCAGATTTACAATATTCTTTTGCCATATATTATTACAATCATATCAATTATAATTATTGTTTTAATATTTGCATTTGGAATAAGCAGACTAATCACCCAGCCTATTTCCTTAATGATTAATTATGTAAATAGAATTGCTCAGGGAGATTATTCCGGAAATATAAACGGACTTGAAAAATACAAAGAATTTTATTCTCTCCAATTATCAGTTAACAATATGTTGGACGAGATTCATTCATTCCATGAAGATATTACGGAACAAAAGTTATTGTTAAAGGATTCTGAAATACGAGCATTGCAATCTCAGATTAATCCCCACTTTCTCTTTAATGTACTTAATGCTATTGCATGGAAAGCTGAGATGTCTGATAACAATGAAATTTATGACATGACAATTGCTCTTGGAGAATTGTTAAAAGCAACTGTACAATCTAAAAATGACTTTACAATACCTCTTTCAGAAGAATTAAAATATGTCAAATTTTACAGTTATTTACAAAGAATTAGATTCGAAGACCGAATAAGCATCAACTTTCATATTGATGCAGGTCTTGATTCATATAAAGTTCCTGTATTTTGTATACAGACACTTGTTGAAAATGCTTATGTTCATGGTCTTGAACCAAAAGAAAGTTCAGGTGAACTGAACATTTACTTATACGAAAAATATGAATATCTTCATATTTCAATTGAAGATAATGGTATTGGATTTAATGAAATCCCTGATTTTAATAACCATGCACCTTCCTCTGAAGAATCAGGTACATCTAAAGGACATACACATGTTGGGCTTAGAAATTTAAATCGAAGATTAATATTAATGTATGGTCCTGAATGTGCCTTACACATTGAAAGTACTTCTATGGTAAAGACAGCTATTTCATTTAAAATTCCATGTGAAAAATAAGAAATCTTCCTGTATAATTTAAATAGGTCAAGAGATTGACAAAAACGATAAGCTTTCATTCGTCAGTGATGACATGCTGATATTAGGATGCGATATTGGCAGCGAGACACATTATGTGAGGGCAATTGATACCAGAGGAAAAGAACTCAGTAAGTCCGCTTTTGGCTTTAGTAATACGGCAGAGGGCTTTGAAAGCATGTTAGGCTGGAGCCTACCGGTCATTACTGGTTCTGTCTGGCAACCTGGCTGGTTGCAAAGGGAATCCGTGTTGTGCAGGCGAATCGATACGCAGTAAAGCAGACAAAAGAGGTGGAAGACATTGTAAGACCCGATCAGTCAATACCACAGGCTGCATAAGTACTACTTAAGATAGCATTACAATTCCAGACCCTTACCGGGATTCAGAGTTTATCTGGATTCGGGCAGGGTTCTGGAAAAAAAACCGTAAACCAGATGGAGTGTGAAGAGCACTACATCAGCACTAAGACCAACTGATAAAGCAAGGGTGGCGTCCACTGAAAAGAGTCCCTGCAGCAAAGGAAGGTCAGTAACAATCAAAACAAACAAAAGCTGTAGCTGGCAGTAGTTCTCTCCGTAGGGCATGACCCTGTTTGAAAGCTTAGCTGGCACTCAGTGTATGAGCAGATGGGACGAAGGAAGTTGGCACACGATGCCATTAGACACGGAAGCTTCATCATCATAGCAGAACAGAGGAATTATAGCCTTTATAAAGCATGGATGCTTTATTTGGTATACATGTTTTCATCTATTCAGCACTTGATACAATGAATGTTCATGCACTTTAGCACTTGTTATGAGGTAACTGTTTAAAGAAAAAGTCCAAAAATCAATGATTTAGGGCTTGAAATTATAGGAAGGTGTAATAGTATGATTTTTCACTTATTAATAGTAGACGATGAAACTATATTTAGAAAAGGTCTGTCAGAATATATAAATTGGGAAACATATGATTGTGTTGTTTCAGCTACAGCTAAGAACGGAACAGAGGCTATCGACATAATCGAAAGTACTCCCATTGATATTGTAATAACCGATGTAAGAATGCCTTCGCTTGATGGTATTGGGCTTGCAAAATACATTCATGAAAACCATCCTGAAATCTCTGTAATCATACTTTCAGGATATTCAGAATTTGAATATGCACGTTCTGCAATTCAGTATAATGTTGCAGAATACCTGTTAAAACCGGCTGCAAAAAAGGATGTAATAAATGCAGTTCAAAATGTTGCGAAAAAACTACTTGAATCCAAATCTTCTATCAGCAAAAGTGAACAGGCTTTTCTTAAGGATCAATTTTTCCAGGAACTTACAGACCATGTTGTACCTGATGATTCCTTAAACAAACTATCAAATTTTGATATTAATTTAAACAATTATTACGTAGCTGCATTTCAATTACCTGATGACATGTCAATGGTTGGAACATTAAAAGATATAATAATTGACAACAAGCTTAACAGTTATTGCTTTAGATATAACAATCTTATTATAAATGTATATTTTGATTATGAAACCGAAGACACATCCGCAATAATTGATAACTGCAACACAATTGATTCTTCATTTAAAATGTTTACATCGTTAAATGTAAATGCGGGTATAAGCGGTTATCATCACAGTGCACGTAATTTTTCAACAGCCGTTTCTGAGGCAATATTAGCGTTATCCTTAAATTTTTATTTTTCTGCCCATGTTGTTGAATTTTCCAGTGATTACGTTGCAGGTAAAGAAACATTTTCTGCGGATACTAATTTGCTGCTACACGATTTTGAAAACTCAGTTATACAATTAGATTTTAAATCTGCTTCAGATATTTTAGGCTCTATATTTAATAAACTTGAAAGCAATTTTTCTGATGAAAATACTGTTAGAAGCATCTGCACTCAAATTTATCTTATTTGCTATAGAGTAATGCTTAAAAGTAATACTCTTCCTACAGAAGATGAATATATAAATAAAATAAATTCAGGTTCAGATTTCTTCCAGTTAAAAGAAACTGTCAGAAATCTTATATATGATGTAAAAAAGCAATTAACCCAGTCCTCTAAAAAATACAGTTCTTTCATCGAGGAAACAATTACATATATCAAAGAACATATTGCTGACGATTTGTCACTTGAGCTTATCGCACAAAATGTTCACACTAATGAATCCTATTTAAGCAGAACTTTCAAAAAAGAATGCGGTCATTCAATTGTAAGTTACATTACAATGCTTAGAATCAGTATGGCCAAGGATTTCTTAGCAAATACAAACCTTAAAACATTTGAAATATCTGATAAAATAGGAATTCATGACCCTGCATATTTTTCCGTTATTTTTAAAAAAAACACAGGTCTTAGCCCGAAGGACTATAGGAATCAATTCGTAAGATAATTATTAATACCTGAATCCGTGAAGTTGATTTCTCACAGACTCCTTAAATCCTATAATTTCAAGCTTTTGCGATACTTTATTGTTCAATATCATTATTCACCCATCAGGTGAAGAAACTATATGGTAAAATAGACGTAACAAAACCTATGGATTGGAGTCTTTTACCATTAATAACAACCACCGAATCACACTGAACACCAATAAGAACATTATTGTTGAGTTTACAAATGAACACATTATCCCAGCCAGCGGTCTGGCTGTTGTGGGTGCCCTCCTTGGGAAAAGCGATTACGTACTTACTATTGATGATCGGATGTTAAAGATGCCAGAGAACCTTTAAAACGTCCTCTGGCATTTAACTTATGCAACTATAAAGCATTTCTTACAAGGTACCGATGATTACGTACTTACATCTAAAACAACAAAAGCATTTGCTTCCATCGAAGCTCTTATTAATGACTCTGAAGCCCTCTTAAACCCTATATAGAGACCGAATTTTTCTTCATCTTCACATCTTAAATATATAGGCAATCCCATTCTTTGATATAAAGAAATAGTTGAAACTCCATCTACACATCTATCACATTCTGCAGATATATCTGTTTTTTTAAAATGGCTAAAAAAGTTTGAATATTTACTTCCAGTTTTGATTGATTTTCTCAATTGCATTTTGATTTTCTCAACAGTTAATTATCTATTCACTCTATATACCATTATATGAATTGATTGGCTGAATTGATTGGCTGATTGGCTATGAATTGATTGCCCCCCAAAAAACGGACTCTTTGAATTTCCACTCTAACACTCTGAGACATTCTGCTTTTCTCCCCATCAAAAAAATGGGCAAAGCCACAGCCAACAATAACTACAACTTTGCCAAAACAAAAACCTTTCTTACCTTAAACTTTCCGTTTTCTTCTTTCCCTCTTTTTCTGATTTCACTTTCTGTGACTTAACTGCAGCTTTCTTTTCCTTGAGCTTTTCCCTAACAGATACCTTCTGGCCTTTTTCTTCCAGATATTTCTCCACCCCTGAAAGGTACTCTTCCAATGTTCCCGTTTTATTTTTCGTAATGGGATTGATGTCAACCTTCACTCTGCCAATAGAAAAGTCATCTTCATGAAGCAGATTGAATAGATCATCTTCTCTTTCATTGCCGGACAGTTCTACCACTACATCCAAATCAGAGTGGCTTCCTTCCAGTCCTCTGCAACGGCTTCCTGATATTGCTACACCTTGAACAGAAGCATCGAAACCATTTTCCATAAGCTTGGATCTCACATATTCTTCAACCATTTCTTCAATCTCTACTGCACCTCGTCCATCAATCGGGCGAAAACATTCCTCTGTCTTTGCCTTAAATTCCATGACGGCGCGGCTGCTATACACTACCAGTCCAGCCTTCTCATATTCCTGGTCATTTATAATTTCCGTTTCTTTTGCTTCCAGTTCTGTCCACAACTTTCCCAGCACTCTGTTTAGATAAACATTGTCATTCTCCATAAGTTCAAATTCCAGATCCTTACAGTCATCCACTGTTGTAAGACCTTCTATTTTCTTATGATAATTGCCATACTGGATTACCTCCTGTAATTTATCGTCCAGCTTGAACGCTTCCTTTGTGGAAATTCTTTCCCAGATATCATCCTTCTCTGACCGGATTACAAGGCTGTTGCCATCGTCATGTCTCTGCTCCCTCATGTGGAGCACATCATCTTCTCCCTTGATCTTACAGGTAAAATCAAATTCATTGTATCCAGAATTCCAGTAATATCCCACCTGTATCAATGTGATATCTGTGATGTCATCTGCTACAATGTCTTTCTCTCTTCTTTCTTCCATATTGTCTTTTCTCCTTTGAAAATAGCGGCGCACCAAGGCCGCAATCGTTGTTGCTTCGCAAGTTAGCAAGCAGTGCCCCCGTACGTACACGGGCGCGTTTTGCTTGTTGGAGGCACATCCCCAATCCCCTTAGAATGTCATCTTCGATGCCAAGCTGCGCCCTCACTTCGTGAGTGCTGATACATTCCTGCTCTGCCGGAATATAAAAAAAGAGAGCAACCACCCATTTGTATTTTTGATGATTGCTCGTATGCTTACCTCACCTGCTGCCGTTTCTTTTTCATGTCTTCCTCTATGTCCCAGCTCTGCTGAGCAGCATAGAAGGATTCCACATTTTGCTTCGCTATCTGATAATCCCGCATCTCTTTTTTTATTTTTTTGTATTCACTGTAAGCTGCCTTTTTCTCGGAAAGCATTCTTGCAAATTCTTCATTCAGATCCTTTACCTTCGGAATTTTTCCATCCGGCAGTTTTGAAAATGCTTCCTTTGCCGCCTTGTGAAGAGTGATTTCATCCCGGTGTGCCTCGTAAAATTTCTTACTGTACCCTGATTTTCGATAGGCAATGTAAGTTTCTCTGGTCTTGGCATAATTGATAATGTGAGTCTTGATCACTTTATTTGCTGCCATCTTCTCCTCTGCATCTTTGATGGTTTTCATCAGTTCATGGTATTTTGCAGAACTCCCGTCCACCAATGCGTCCAGCGTTTCCTTATCGTGAATATCATGCTGCTGTAAAAACAGAATAGATTCCGCAAACTGTTTCACATTATATTTTTTCGCCCACCGGACATAGCCGCCGTTCTTTCCCTGTGCCATTTTTTCCTGAATATCAACTACCAAATCAAACTTACGCTTTTCGGGTTTTGCTTCTTTCCGGTCCGGTACTTTTTCATTTCTTTTGGGAGACTCTTTCTCTCCGGCAATCACTTTTTTCAGATTTTCTTCTGTAAAATCCTCTCCAAGTGAACGGAACCGGATGAAACGTTTCTGTTCTTTCCCACAGACTGCGGTATGCTTACCACGCTTGATCTCATATCCTTCTGCCTGTAGAAGTTTCAGAAGTTCTTCAAAATCTGCCGGCTTCTGATTCAGGCATTTCAGAATATCTTCCCGGATGACATCCCTCATGCTCACACGTTCCGGGTACTTTGTTCTCCGCTGTCTCTCACTCGGCTTTACCTTTGGAATAACAGAAAGTCCATGCTCCAGACAGATAATGTCGCTTAGACTCTGCAATGCAATTCCGGAAAACCAGAAATCCCGGAACTTCCGGTCACACTCCAGATTGGTGGAATTGAATATGATGTGGTTATGAATATGTGCCCGGTCCACATGGGTTGCCACAATAAATGCGTGCTTTCCTTTTGTAAATCTCATACCAGTTTCATATCCGACTTCATTTGCTTCCTCCGGTGTGGTTTCTCCCGGTTTGAAGGACTGGCGAATCTGATATGCAATCACATCTCCCTTAGGCTGTCGCCATGTCTTATGCAGATATTCCTTTTTTGCCTGAGCAAATTCCAGATCAACCAGCTCCGGATTGCACTGATAAGATGAAATATATTTTCCCTCATCCGTTTTTTCTCCATTCATGGCATAATCGGTCCTGTCTTTCAGACACCGCATCACACTCCGGCCTTTATTCTGGTGCATTGCTATCAGTTTTGTTGCCGCCATCTTCTCACCTGCCTTACATAATTGCTGTCAGTCTGTCCAGCACTTTTCTCATTTCCTGCAAAATCTCTTTCTGATTTGTTCTCAGTTCTTCGATATCCTCATGATAAATGCTGCCTGTTTCGTTTGCCTTTTTTGCATACTGATTCAGATTATTTCCGGATATCTGTAAAAGACGAAGAACTTCTTTTAAGTCAGAAAGATCCATCACAATGACATATCCGTGAAGTGCCATCCTGATCATATATGCAGTGAGACTGGAAATACCAGCCTCCTGCATACGCTCATGAATCTGTCCAAGTTCATCTGCGGTCACTCTCAGCTCAATTCGTTTTGATCTTTCTACCATCCCTGGAACTCTCTTTCAAAACAACATCCCGGAACCGGCTTTCTATCAGAAACAGGCACATGGGACTGCATCTGTTTACTCTGTTCCTTTAATTTTGCCAGTACGGATTTTTTATCATCCGGTACAATTTCCAAAGTGCCTGCTGCCGGTTCCACTTTCACATTATTGATCACACCATCAAAGCTGTTGTCGTTCTGCTCCACCATATCCTCGATGCTCCTCATCGGATTTCTGCTGATGGAAGGGCTGGCTCCAGCCACCTCTTCTGGCTCACATCCTCCGGTATTGTCCGATACTTCCACCTCGTGCTCTCCGTGTACTTCATCCCACTTTTTAATCTTTCTTGTTTTTGCTTTTTCCATATTTGCCTGCTCCCTTCTCAAAATTCAGTTCAAATACTGCTCTCTGGTTCTCATCCACTGTCATGATGACCGTTGTATCATAGGTCTTTCCAGTCTTCTTTGACTTACAGCCTTTCACTGCCACTTTTCCATCAGAAAGAAGTTTTACAGCCACAGGCTTGGTCATCTTTTTGCCAAGAGCTTCAAAGAATCGGTTCTGCTTCCACAGCACAAAATTACACTGCCTGTTCTCACAGAAATATCCTTTCTGCCTATCGACTACATGCCTGCCACAGCAAGGACATGTTCCGATTTCTTCCAGTACCGGATGCATGAGCACTTCTGCATCTTCGATGATCTTATAAGTTCTGACCAGTTCCGTGATCATACCTTTGATTTCCTTCATAAACTCTGCATCCCGGAATGCTCCCTTCTCAACATCCAGAAGTTTCTGCTCCCATTCCGCTGTCATGGATGGGGACTGGATCTGCTCCGGCATGACCGTGATCAGTGCAACTCCCTTATGTGTCGGAAGAAGATACTTTGTCTTTTTGTTTCCCTTACGTTCCACAAATCCGATACGGACCAGCTTCTCAATCGTCGCTGCCCTGGTTGCTGAGGTTCCGATTCCTTTCCTCTCCACTTCTTCCGGCATCTCATCTGCTCCGGCTCTCTCCATTGCAGACAGTAAACTGTCCTCTGTAAAATGTTTCTTAGGTGTGGTCTTTCCTTCCTCCATCTTAGGATTCTGTAATGGATAAGACTTTCCGTTGGTCAGAGTTGCAATGCAGGCCAGCATATCAACATTCTCACTTTTTTCTTTCCTGTCATTTTCAGAATCTGTGCTCTCTGCACTGCCTCCCATGATCCATTCCTGAATATCTCTCCATCCCTTTTCCCTGATGTTCTTTGCCTTTGCCCTGAATACTATATCTACACAGGTAAATTCCACATCCACTTCATTTCTCACTGCCGGATCTCCCAGAGCCGATAACAGTCTGGCTGTAATCAGGCTCAACACCTTCTGTTCCCCGGATGGCAGTTGTCCAAACTCTGCATCTGCCACATTGACCGTAGGAATGATTGCATGGTGATCACTGACCTTGCTGTTGTTGATTATCTGTTTCGGACGAACCGCCATTTTTCTGGTATATCCGAATTTTGCAGCCATCTTTCTTGCCAGATCAGAAATCATGTTTTCCATATCTTCTGTGAGAAAACGGCTGTCTGTTCTCGGATAAGTTACCAGCTTCTTCTCATAAAGGCTCTGGGTATAATCAAGTGTCTGCTGTGCCGTAAATCCCAGAAAACGGTTGGCATCCCTCTGCAACGCTGTAAGGCTGTAGAGCTGTGGTGCCTTCTCCTGCTTATCTGCCGGATCAATCTTTGTCACCTGTGCGGTCTTCTGTTCTTTCAGCACATTCAGGATATTCTCTGCATCCTGTTTCTTCTCGAAACGATCTGATAATGCCGTAATGCCTCCGCAGCTGATGGACAGTCTGTAAATTGGTTCCGGCTTAAATCCATCAATCTCTGCCTCTCTCTGTACAATCATGGCAAGCGTTGGTGTCATGACTCTTCCAACATTCAGTGTCTGTCCATACAAAGTTGAAAATAACCTGGTTGCATTCATTCCAACAATCCAGTCCGCTCGCTCCCTGCATAGTGCCGCCCGGTAGAGATCATCATATTTCCTGCCATTTTTCAGATGAGAAAAACCATCCGAAATCGCCTGGTCTTCCATTGAAGAAATCCATAAGCGCTCGAATGGCTTTTTGCATTTTGCCTGATCATATACAAGCCGGAAGATCAGCTCTCCCTCTCGTCCGGCATCAGTGGCTTCCACTAATCCGGTTACATCCTCTCTTTCCATCAGTTTTTTCAGAATTCCGAACTGCTTTCGGGTTGCTTCTGCAATCTGGTAATTCCATTCTGAAGGCAGGATTGGAAGATCCTCATATCTCCACTTTTCATATTTCTCATCATAGGACTCCGGTGGGGCAAGCTCCACCAGATGCCCCACACACCAGCTGACAATATAACCATTGCCCTCCAGGTAGCCGTCCTCTCTCTTATCTGCACCGATTACCTTTGCAATGGACTGTGCCACCGAGGGTTTCTCAGCAATTACTAATTTATATGACATTTTGCTCCTCCTTTTGTGGTAAAAAAATAGCACCTTAACCATTTTGGCTAAAGTGCTATGTAAATTTGTTATTAAATTGTGTGTGAATCAGACAAACTTGAAGTTGTCAAAGAGAATTGTTCCAGTATTCCACAGTATTGCCATTCACATCATAGAATGTAATGGTTCCCGCATTTATAGGCAAAACAATCGCAAAAGGTTTATTGCTGTCAATGTCAAGCACTTGAATTGTGTTGCCGTCATCTATTTCAAGCTGTGTTACCTGTTGCTGATTCATAGAAATAAATGCTCGCTCATTATATCCTTCTACGGTGTACTCGGCAATTCCTCTTTGAACCCCCGAAAGGTTTCCACCCCCACGGAAAAAGTATCCAAAGGAAAGACCAGGGCGGTTGACATAGACGGAAAAAGAATGGTCACTCAAATCCTGAGGGTAAGAAATATATGCAGCCATCGTGCTGGAAACGCTTCCATCGACCGTCCAATCATCCTTAATCTTCTGCGACGAACGAATATCTGCCTCCAGCTTAGATGAAGTCACGCCGATCTCATTGTTCGTATAAAGAAAACAAACAAATAAAATACAAACAAGAACAACCCCTATCACAATTTTAAGAAATATTTTTTTCACGCTATCAAAACTCCTTGTCAACTTCCGATTTGCAAATTTCTTTTACTTATTATATCACATACACATATCTACACACTAGCAAAAGATCGATAATCTCTATCTTCCTGTTGAACCAAAAGCTCCATTTCCACGCTCTTTCCAGTTTTCAAAAGTAAAATCTGGTATCAAGATCGGCATGATCACAAGCTGTCCTACCTTATCACCCTCCTTGATTTCATATTCCCTGTTACCGACATTAGAGATGATTGCATGAACCTCTCCCATATATCCAGAATCAATAGGTGGCAGCTCACACACAATTCCCTGTGAACTTAATCCGCTCCTTGGAAATATATACCCAGCATAGCCATCCGGTATTTTTAATCCAAATCCCAGAGGAAGCTTACAGATATCTCCCGGCCGGATCTCAACATCCTTTGGACTGAATACATCCGCCCCGGCATCATTGGCATGAGCCCTTTCCGGGCTTCTCCCACCAAAATCAATCAGCTGTATCTTCATCTGATACTCCTTCCTCCAACGCACTCTCTTCGCACAGTTTTGGAAAATCCACCCTGATAATGTCTGTTGGCGACATCTGCGGTGGAATAATCTTTCCACAGGTCATATTTCCTTCCTCACATCCACCATTCATACAAAATGGTCCACAGTCCGAAAACAGTTCCCTGTTCTGCTCCAGAAGCTGTTCCCAGATTTTCAGCATCACATATCTGGTTTCCTTTGTGTTTCTCCTGCATGTTCTCTGACGGATCATGTGCTTCCACTGATACGGTGTTGCGCCGATCAGAAGAATATTCCTCATTCCCTGCGGTGCACAGTATCCGGCAGAATCATTATCAACCCCATATCTGATCATTTCCTGGTAATTTTTCATTGCCATGCTGCACTGTCTTAAATATCCTTCCTCCTGTCCGGTTCCTATCAGATCATAGGGAATGACAAAATCCTCCACTCCTGAATAGTCACTGTATTGCAGGCTTGCCGACATATATTTCACTTCATTCTGGTGCCTGGTAATCTGTGCCAGGAATCTTCTGGATGCACCGACTACAACCACATTGATGATTCCAAATTTCTGAATCGTCGGATGTGGCAGCTTCACAAGATTTGCCACGGTGGATCTCTGGTATGGCTTTTCATACAGATCCATAAAATCATCCAGGCAGGAAATCTGATGTCCTCTCTGTGTCAGCCTTGCCGCACAGACCATCAGCTTCTCTGCCTGGTCAATGGATTCCGGATTTAATATCTTCACTTCAATTTTCTTCATTCAGTTCCTCCTCTACAATCGCACAAAGAATCAGGAAATAGTTAATACTGTCGGTGATCTTCTCATCCCACTGCTCTTTGGAATACTGCTGCTCACACATACACATATCCGATACAGAGATCAGATGCTTGGACAGCATCCCCATAAGTGCTGCTCTCGGCGTGGTATTCAGCACCACTGCTGCCTTCTTGAAATGCGCCAGCCTGTCCACTGCCGTATTCTTCACTGCTCTGGGAGCGTACTCTGCTCCCTTTGCCACCAGCATGGATTTACAACGATCCGTCTGCCTGATGATCACTTCATTGAACTCTTTCTGGTTCATGCCCTTTCCTCCTTCGCTTTCGATGTTCTGCTTTTCTTAGGTGCCTGCTCTGCCTTTTCCGTATTGGCTTTCAGCTTTGATTTCACAGACTCCTTTACCTTTGACAGAGTCCTTTTCTTATCAAGATCCTTCAGAGCCTTGTCAACAACTACCTTTAATTCCGGGTTGACAGTTTTCTCCTGTGTCTCAGGTACAACCGGAATAAAGCCCAGATCCTTTGCACCCTCTGTAATTTTGTCCATAAGCTCCTGTGCAAACGGACTAGATATTTTTGCCGATTCCTGCACCTGGTCCTTATCTGCCATCAGCACTTCCATCTTCTGGTCAATCTGATAGATGAACTCCGATGCCGTCTGGCGGATCTTATCAAGGGATGCTTTCAGCTCCGGTGTTTCCTTTCCCTCTGACCAGCCCGCGACATAAGAAAAGGAATAGTCAGAAGTGTTGATTCCGTAATGCTGGCATACTACATATGCAACACTCTCAGCCTCAACTTCTTTCCCATTCCTTGAAATGTCTTTTGCCTCCGGCACATTATCCTTGTCATGCAGTTTCTGGTGTGCCATTTCATGAAGCAGTGTCTTAATGGTCTGTACCTCACTCATGCCATCCTGAACCACAATTTTCTTGTCTTCCAGATGATAGAATCCCTTGGCATCTCCATCAATCAGCTCAAAAGATACCGGAACCGGGCTGATTTCCTGCAATGCCTGCAAAAGTTTTGGATATCCTTCAATATTTCCCACCAGTTCAGACGGACCGATGGTAGGAAGTTCTTTTCCGTCTGTCTGGGACAGGTCAAATGTCTTTACCACCTTGAATGCCCGGATTGTGACTTCCACTTTCTCCTTTACCGGTTCTCCGTCAGCATCAAATACCGGTCTTCCCTTTTCATCCAGTTTTGTCTGTTCTCTCTCAATCTTATAAGGTGCCGGGGCAAGGATGCTGATTCCCTTTTCTCCCTTTTTCACATACCGCCCCATCTGCTTCCAACCGGTAAAACTCTGGCACAGCTGTGCATCCGGTTTCTGCATCATGATCAGAAGTGAATTGTTCACGGAATATCTTGGAAATTTCGCCATCGTGTCAAGAAACTGCTTATATCTGTCACTCTGGAACACCTCCATAACTCCCTTCTCCAGTTTGTCCGTTATCTGCTGCAATTCATCCGTCCGCTTATCCCTGGACTCCAGCCAGTCGATTTTCTTCTGTATGCTGTCGGGGATCTGTCCCACAACTTTTACATCCGGCATCTCATGGATCAGTGATGCGATCATCTGTTGTGCCTGCCAGTTGTCTGCAATCTCCGGTATATAGCGAAGCATATCCATGTCAAACCTTCTCCCGATCAGTACATCCATCTCCGTATATTCATCCGGATCCTTTGGATCAGCCGCCCTGATTCCGATTGCCGGAACTCCGTGCATACGCTCCGGTGGAATTGCTTTGAATTTTGCTACCGCCTCTGCCACACTCTTGATATTCTCATGAAATTCACCCATGCTGTGAAATTCCATGCATTCCGCAACCGTAAGCGTGATTACCTTCTTCTCTTCTTTTACAGCTGTATTCTCTGCCACTCTAAATCCCTCCAGTTCTATATCTTCCAGATTTTTTGTCAGCTTCAATGACGCTAAAGGCATCTGGTTTTTCTCCTGAAATGAATAAAATTCATTTCCAGGTCCCACTATGATGTGGTCCACCAATTTAACACCTATCAAATCACAAATCTTATTCATTCTGTCAGTCAGACCGATATCTTCCACACTTGGAACCAGTCTGCCGGACGGATGATTATGAACCAATATGATAGCTGCTGCATTAGACAAAATGGTACTCTTAAGAATCTCCCTTGGATGTGCAATCGACTGGTCAAGAGCTCCTATACTTGCAATATTTATATTGATTGGTCTCATGTCAGCCCGCAGATTCACAACAGCAACAACTTCCCTGTCATAATCCCGAAACGTATCTGCCATAACTTTTACTGCTGCCGCCGGACCGTTCATAGGTTCCTCACTGAAAAGCGGCGGCATTTCCACCATACGGATAGCCACCTGATTCAGTCGATGTATTTCTTTTTTCTCCGGTTCCCGTCTCTCCACACCGGCATAAAATTCCTGTTTTGGACGAATTCCGCTAATGTTCATCCTCCACTCCTTCCCTAACAGGTATGTTCATTGTGAACTCCCTGTTTTTCATGCTCCTGAGCTTGTCCAGCAAAGACTCTTTTGTAGATGTCCTCTCATGCTTGGAAATCTTCTGTAATCCCTTCATATATCCCAGATATCTGCTTTTTCTTGCCATATTACCGCCCTCCTTTCTCCTTTTGCTGTCCCTGTTTCTTCGGAACCCTGACCGCTTCTTTTTTCTTTTCATGCAGATCTGCTATCACAGAATCTTTAGGCTCTGCCCTCTGCATCCTTTCCTTTATCCTTCTTATCTGGTCTCTGGTAAGTGGTTTGTCCACAATGCTCCTGTGAAGGATTTTCCCGATAGGAAGCCATGTGACATCCTTACCTGCCATTTCCTGCTCCATAATAAACTTCATATGGGATGCGGAAAACTTAGGGTTCATATAATGTTCCATGTTCAGGTCTGCTTTTGCTGCTTCAAAAAGCACTCTTCTCTGTGCCGGCTTGAATTCCTCCAGTCCTCTGCCGGCATCTTCCAGTGCCTCTTCCACACGAATGGAAGCTACAGACCGCAATGCATAATCCACTTCAACAAATCCGCTGTTATAATCATCGAATGCTTTCTGAAATCTTGCCTTTTTCTCCTCCGGTGTTAACTGGTCAAATTCTTTCTCTGCCATAGATTCCTCCCATTGAAAAAAGGCAACCTCCCGACTGCCTCATCCCTGTAATCCTATTTCTCATCTGCTTCGTCCATCTGGATATCCTCTTCCATGGAAATATCCTCATCGGTATCCTGGTCTGATACAGATTCTTCCCCGATATCCATATCTGCAAGATAATCCTCGTCATCCTCACTGTCGAAGTAGTCTGCATCCGGATCCGGTGCATCTGCTTTTTTCTTTCCCTTATTGGACTTCATATACATAAATCCACCAATACCACCAATGGCTGCGATCAGAACCAGTGCCATAATTCCTGTTACATTTTTCTTCTTACCGGTCTCAAGAGCTTTTGCCTCTTCCTTTGGCTCCTCAGAGATTTCTTCTGTAGCCTCTGTACTTTTTACTTCCTCTTTCTCTTTCTCCGAAGCGGTCATTCCCTGGGAATTCATATAGGACTCCACCTCATCATCCTCCATGAGCTTCAAAAGGTCTGATTCATCAACAAGATTCAGGAAATGCACGGTCTCTGTTCCCTTATCATCACGGTCAATGATGATATAGAAATAATTGCCGGACTTGGTTGTGACCGTAATGAACTGCTTGCCACCTGCCTCAATGGAACCGTAATCATCCACCAGATTCATATTTCCATCCGGTGTAAGAGGACCGTAGTTTTCCTCGGCTGTCTCAGTACATTCCTCTGAATCTTCTATATGTGCATCTACACCCTGGCAGACATTGTAATCATAAAGGCATACTGCACATTCCTCATTGATGGAATCCTGTGAGCACTTTTCGTCACAGATGCATTCTGCTTCCTGACTCTGTGCAAATACAGTAACCGGTGACACACCCGCAACGGCTGCCATTCCGATTACCAGACCTCCCATAATCTTTGCTGCGATCACGTTTTTCAAATTATTCATTCTCTTCATCTAAGAAATCCTCCTCTTCCTTATCCATATCTGTCTCATTGTCTTCATCCTGTTTTTTACCGGATGTATCTGCATTCACGGCTCCGGGCATCGGAACCTGTCCGCTGAGCATTTCCTGTAATCTTCCACTGTTTGCAAGCTGTAAGAACTGTGCCAGCTGTTCCGGTGATAAATTATAGGATGCAACATCACTGACGATCTGCTGGTTTTCCTCTTCTTTCAGCTTTGCTTCCAGCTGCTTTACCTTTGCATCCGCTGCCTCTCTTTTGGCTACTGCCTTTTTCAGATCCTCGCGGAGCTTATCTAACTTTGCATACATAAGCGCTCTCCTTTCCTTTGTGACAGCAAAAAAGCCACCACTTTGGTGACTTTCGCTGCATTCATAATTACTGGATTCTTCCATAGCAATAGGCATGTGCCCTCCAGTATGGTGTATCATATGACGCATACTGGATTGGATTGCCACAGTGAATCATGATCTTATTTACCGGATCGACTACAATACCCACATGGGATGCTCCGGCAGTGTTATAGGTTCCCTGGAAAAAGACCAGATCTCCCGGTTTTACATCGGAAGCTGCCACTCTTGCGGTTGCATTCTTCCAGCCATTTGCCGTAAGCCTGCCATAGTTCCAGCCATTTCCACAATTATTGATGACATAGCTCACAAAACCGGAACAGTCAAAACTTGTACCCGGTGAGGATCCTCCCCATACATAAGGATATCCAAGATACTTTTCGGCTTCCCGGTGCATATTGGAAAACTGCTGGTCCGTCAGGTATTCTCCCGGTACGGCATATCTCTCATATTCCTCCGATACACCCGGATTTGCATATACATTATCCCCGAAGATATCCGGTTTGTTGCCTCTGGTCTCCAGAAGCAGCGTATACCGTTCCATCTGATCCTGCGTCAGATTCAGTGCACTGACAGCTGCGGATATTCCATTGTTGGTCAGCGTTGTATTCAGTATCTTGTACTCATACTCCACTTCAACCTCATAGGATTCATATACCTCATATGGAACTGACACGGTATAGGTATAGGATTCAAGACGTCCGTTTACCAGGCGGTATCCGGTTCTTTCCTCATCCCGGTAATGTGTCACATAATGCCATCTGGTCTCTGTCCTGGTTCTGATCTCCACAACTTCCGTTGATGTCAGCGTATACTGATAATCAAAGATGGTCTGTAATTTTGACTGGACCTCTGACGGTGTATAGTTCTCATACAGAACCGTCAGCAGTGCCGCCAGTTCAAAAGGATTATGGGATATCTCTGAAAGTGAATAATTGTATTCGTCATATCCCGGATGATCTGTCTCAATGCTGTCCACCTTATTCTGCAGCGCCGTCTCCAGTGCCACATAATCTGCTTCCACCTGCCTGATATCATCATCCTCAGCGGTAAATGAAGTTGCCACAGTTCCACTGTTTATGCCGCTTCCAAGAGCAGAACAGGATGTCAGTGCTCCTGATATCACAAGAACAACAATCAGAATTGCCACCGCTATGATCATGCCGATCGGATGGTCTTCACAGAATTCTTTCAGCATCTCTGCAAGCCTTCCCATCAGGTCCTCCGCCTGATCCGTCAGCTTTTTGCTGATCTTTCCTGCTCCGTTTGCAGCTTCCTTTGCCTGCTTCTTTGCTGCCGCCTCAGCAAATTCCCTCTGCATCAGCTTTTTGCGTGTTTTCTTCACGGTAGCTGACATGGTGCTTTCCCCCGCCTCTCCGGCTTCTTTTGATCCTTTTGCTCCCTGCACGGCATCCAGATGGTCACTGCGGTTATGGATCTTGGAAGAATATTTCCCTGCCTGTCCATGTTCCCGTACTTTTCCAATACCGGTCTCCACGGCTGCCAGTCCTGCATTCAGGCTGTCTGTTCCACTGTTGTCATCCTCATTTTTAATCGTGGTTTTTCTTACTGTGGCTGCAACTGCCTGATTTTTATATATCCTCCTTCTTCCCTGCTTCTTCATGCTGCGAAGTTCTTTTGCTTCGCTGACAGACAGTGAATTATCCTTTTTTCCGTACCGGATCTTATCACGGTAACTTCTGGCTGCCGATGAATCATTTTTCAGCTTTTCGCCGTGGCTTTTCCCTGCATGGATATCCTGATTCACTTTTTTCTTCCGGGTGGACTTCTTAGCAGAATTCCTTGTATATTTTTCTTCATTCATGCTCTATCCTTTCCGAAGAAACAGCCGCTACGCTGACTGTTCCTTCTTTGCATCAGCCACTTCGGACAGTCTGGTTGTCATGATACGGTAAAGCTCCGTATTTGTCGGGAATCTGTCCACGAATGGAAGGATCACATTTCCATAGAATAAAAGCCCTTCACCTTCTCCCGAATGTGTTACATACGAAAGCTGGTGAGGGCTGATATTTAACTGCTTTGCAAGGATCTGTCTGTCCCCTACTGCCTGGTTGAGCATATAGATGAAATCAGAGTTTTCAAAGATATTCTCCACTTCCTTGGAAGCAAGAAGGTCCTTTACGTTCTGGGTGATGCCGGTCGGGATTCCTCCCCATTTTCTGAAACGCTTCCAGATTTCAACCGTATAGGCTGCAGTCTGGTCTTCACGCAGAAGAAGGTGCATCTCATCCATATAGTATCTGGTCGATCTTCCCTGAATCCGGTTCTCCGTTACTCGTCCCCATACCTGATCCTGTACCACGAGCATTCCAATCTTTTTGAGCTGTTTTCCAAGATCCTTGATGTCATAACATACAAGGCGGTTCGTAAGCTCCACATTGGTTCTGTGGTTGAATACATTCAGGGAACCTGACACATAGATTTCAAGGGCGGTTGCCACATGCTTTGCCTCCGGCTCCTCCTGGGAAAGAAGTGCCTCATACAGATCTCCAAGGATCGGCATATTCTCCGGTCCCGGATTTTCAAAATATTTCTGATAGATCTGCCTGATACAGCGGTCAATGACCGTCTTTTCTACCGGACGCAGACCATCCTTATTCCCGACGATCAGCTCACATAAGGACAGAATAAAATCTGCTTTCAGCGCAATCGGATTGTCATCATCCGAATAATTCATATTGATGTCCATAGGGTTGATGTATTGGTCGGATGTCGGACTAATTTTAATAACCTGTCCACCGAACCTTGCGACCAGAGGAGAATATTCTGACTCCGGATCCGAGATGATAATATCATCATCCGTAACCAGAAAGCTGTTGGCAATCTCCCTCTTTGCAGAAAATGACTTACCGGATCCCGGTGTACCAAGGATCAGTGCATTCGGATTTTTCAGTTTCTTTCTGTCCACCATGATCATATTGTTGGAAAGCGCATTCAGACCATAATACAATGCCTCATCCCCTCTCTGGAAAAGCTCCTGAGTAGTGAACGGCACAAAAATAGCCGTACTGGATGTGGTCATTCCCCTCTGAATCTCGATCAGGTTATTTGCCAGTGGCAGTGTGCTCATAAGGCCCTGCTCCTGCTGGTAATCCAGCCTGATCAGATTGCAGTTATGTTTCTGTGCAATGGAAGCCGCCTGGAACACATTGTTTTCCAGTTCCTGCTTCGTCTTTCCTGTATTCATGACCAGAAACGTCAGAAGAAACATTCTTTCATTCTGGGACTGCAATTCTTTTAAGAGTGCCTTTGCATCCTTGCCATAAGTTGCAAGATCCGATGGGATGATATCCATGTCATAGCCTGCTCTTACTGCTTTTTTCTGTTCCTCGATCTTGGAACGGTCAAGCTCTGTAATCGTATGCTTGATGGTCTTGATTGCCTCATTCTGATCTACGGACTGGATATGCATGGTAACGATCTGGCTTGATTCCATCGAAAGAAAATCCGCCAGAAGCCTGTCGCTGATATCTGATGCATCAATGGATAAAAAGCTCATGCATCCATACATCTCTCCAATCTGAAAATATCTTCCGGTAGGAAATGCAAAGCTGCTCGGTGCAATAAAATCCTTAACCGAAAGTCCTGATCCTGTCAGGTACTTCCAGTCGAAACGGAACTTTGCATCATCTCCCATATGAAACTGTCTGTGCATCATTTCCAGTCTTTCACTGCCGTTTAAGCTCCTCGCCTGTACTCCCAGCCTCTTGAAGTTATTAAGGATATCCGTTTCGATATGCGTAAGTCGCGGCTTTGCTGTCTTCATGGACTCCGCATGGATCCCGAAAGTAAGATATTTCGTCTTCGTAAGACCATTATTTCCCGCTTCCATCTGATGAAGGAGCACTTCCGAATACTCATCCCTGACATCATCGAATCCGTCTTTTTTATGGGAGATCTTGATGCTCTTCTCAAAATCCGATACATCTGTTGCCATATTTTCAAATGAAAGCTGAAACTTTACGGAACTGTCAAAGAAATTTAAGAATGCGCACCATTCCTCAAAGATCTCCGTCTTGTCTTCCTGCTGTGCCAGCTGGTAATTGATATCCTGAAACTGGACTGTCTTTGTATAATAATCAAGCCCTACACGGCAGATACCATCCGGAAACATCCTGTCAAAAGGAATGCTCTGCTGTGCCGTCTTCGGTATGCCATCATTTTTCCGGGCATTTCTTACGATCTCCCTTACTGCCATCTGGTCTGCTTTGCTTAATCCTTCCGGCATTGTGAACTTCCTGCTCTCCTGATTTTTCTTTTTGAGAAAGTCTAACAATCTTTTCTACCTCCTTTTCTGCCTCTGCCTGACGCAGAAGTGCTGCGTAATAGTTATCCGTCTTATATGGGCGGATCTTCGGCCTTTTGAAAACTGCCTGTATCATATGGTTCAAAATGACTTCCAGCGGCTGTCCGTTTTTCTCATACATGGCAAGGAAAAAGAATGGCATCATAATGACCATCATTCCCATGACTGCTGTATTAGTCTTCATTACTGTCTTCATCAGAAAAAATGACGGTACTCCGATCAGTACCGCCATGCCAAAACAGATCAGCTGCCTTTTTGTCAGATTGAACATCACCTTGCTTTTTACTTTTGTCAGGTCCCTTGGAACACTGATATAAGATGCTGCCATACTCTGCCTCCTTAATGTGCATGGAATATACTGTGTGCTACTGCTCCGGTCTTAAATAAGGTAAATGCCAACAGGATTGTAAAGCCCATAACCTTCCATAACGAAGCAATGATATCTGTGCTGAATGCTACTGACTGGATCAGGACTGCATAGATTCCCACACATACCATGATCAAAAATCCCTGAAATCCCAGTGCAAACAGACTTCTCATATAGTTCTGGCCCATCATGCTCTGTTCCCTGTTTCCAAAGGTTGCAAACGGGAGCGGTGCCAGACTGACCATCAGATAGATTTCCACCATACGTCCATTGATGATCACAAAGATGACTGCCGAAAGCACGTACATGAGAAACTGCACGATAAATGACTGTAAAAATATTGCAAAAAGTGGTCCCAGTTCCATAGCCTCCAGTGTGGACTGCATGGTTGCCAGCGTACTTGCATCTACTGCCGTGCTTCCCTGTATAATGCCTCCTGCCTGCCGCACCACACTCTGTGACACATCAAATACCGCCATCGTGATATCAAATGTGTGTGTGATCAGTTCCACTGCCACGAAAGTCTTGAAGATCCATTTCCAGATGAACCATGTCTCAAAACTTGCCAGATTGTTATAACTGATGATCAGCTGTATAAGCTCATAACACGCAATGAATGTGAGCAGTATTCCGGCAACCGGCATGATCACGGATTCTGACAGGTTCCTGACCATATTGAAGACTGCCGGCATGAAATTGCTCGGTGTCTTTCCTACTTCCGTTGCGATCTGTCCCACCTGGTCATTCACAGAGGAAAACGTATTGGTGAGGTTGTCCATGATTCCCGATACAAGAATGCCCTTCAGCCAGTCAGTAATCTGCTGAATTATGCTGTTCAATTATTTCCTCCTTTCATCCGGGACAGGGATTTCCCCTGCCCCATGATCCAAACCTGATTTAGAATAAGCCGGAAAGTAATGGAACAAGTGTAGTTCCAATAAGGGCTACACCACCTCCTGCCATAAGCTGCTTCATTCCCTGGGACTTCGCACCGGGGTTGTCGTTTCCGTAGCCTTCCATAAGGTTGATTGCTCCCCAGATTCCAAGTCCGGCTCCAAGGGCGATCACAAGAGTCTGTAAAGTTCCTACTGCGCTGTTAAAAAATGCCATAATATAAATCCTCCATAATTTTCATGATTTTCGGCTGTTATTCTTTTCTGCCGAATATGATTAAAGTTTCTTCCGGACATTCAAAGAACCGGAAAGCACTTATGCCTCCGGCCCTGTGTCCCATCCATATTCAGTTGTCTTCCTGCGTGATTCTGTCTCGCTGCCTCTTAGAAAAGACCGGAAAGCAAAGGTACAAGAGTGGTACCGATAAGGGCTACACCACCGCCTGCCATAAGCTGCTTCATTCCCTGGGACTTTGCTCCGGGATTATCATTTCCGTAGCCTTCCATAAGGTTGATCGCTCCCCAGATTCCAAGTCCGGCTCCAAGAGCGATAACAAGTGTCTGTAAGGTTCCTACTGCGCTTGTAAAAAATGCCATAATTCAAATTCCTCCATTAAATGATTTTTGTGTGATATACTTTTTCCTTCTGTCCTGACCAAAGGGCGTTTTATAGTTACTGCCGGTCTTCCTGCAGTGATCCCGGCTATGCGCGCATATTTGCTCCCCATTTGGAAATTCTTTTATTTCCTGTTCGGGAATATAGTAAAAGCTCCTGCCTCCCGGCCTTTATCGCCGGATGGAAAGAGCTCTTTACTCGGTTAAATCGATGACCTGGTATTCGTCATCTGCTTTCAGTATTAAGTTGTGGCTGAGGAATTTTACTACATCAAAATAATTCCTCTTATCATAATCTGCCGTCAGCTTGTAATTCGGATGCTGCGTCAGATCATATTTATCGGATAAGAAAGGTCTTACACCACGGACCTGCACAATACATTTTGAGCCGTCCATGACCGCCAGTTCATCCATTGTCATAAGATCCTTACCAAGTTTCTGGTAATTCATGTTGTAGCTTTCCTGGGATCCTTTTGACTGACCTGTATTGTACATATCAATCGTTTCTTTTCCCAGAATCGCATTCAGATCCTTCAAAGTGGTCTGTTCCGTACCACCAAGAAAAATCTGTGAATCCATGTTGCCGATGATCGTATCAGCGTTATCCTTATAAATCGCTTTCAGCTGCGACTTTGCCTGTAATACCAGGCATGCCGATATTTCTCGGCTTCGGATCGTTGCGACCAACTTCTCCAGATTAGGTATCTGGCCGATATTCGCCGCCTCATCAATCAGACATCTTACATGTACCGGTAATCTTCCACCATACACATCATCCGCTTTCTCACACAGAAGATTGAACATCTGTGTATAGATCATGGAAATCAGGAAGTTAAAGGTTCCATCTGTATCTGACATGATCAGGAACAGGGCCGTCTTCTCATCTCCCAGAGTATCAAGCTCCAGTTCATCATAAGCAGTCAGGTCTCTGAGTTCCTTGATATCAAACGGTGCCAGTCTTGCACCACAGCTTACCAGAATGGACTTGGCCGTCTTTCCTGCTGCCAGCTTGTACTTGGCATACTGTCTTACAGCAAAGTGATCCGGATTCTGTTCTGCCAGTTCATCAAACATCATATCCACCGGATTCTTGAATTCCTCATCATCCTCACGGACTTCCATTGCATTGATCATTTCAAGCAGTGTTGAAAAATTCTGTTCCTCTTCCGGTGCCTCATAATGAATATATCCAATCAACGCAGTATAAAGCAGCGTCTCCGCTTTGAGCCAGAAATCATCCCCGCCTTTGCTCTCCCCTTTTGTATTGGCGATCAGCGTTGTCACCAGTTTCAGAATATCCTTCTCAGAATGGAGATAGGCAAAAGGATTATAGTGCATTGATTTTGAAAAGTTGATGGTATTAAATACCTTCATCCGGTACCCGTTCTTATAAAGGGCATTTCCCACTTCATTGACCAGACCTCCCTTCGGATCCGTCACCACATAGGATGAATGCATCTGTAAAAGGTTTGGTTTTATAAAAAACCGTGTCTTACCTGAACCTGATCCACCGACTACCAGAACATTCTTATTTCTGGCATACTTCGGAATCTTCGGTCTACTGCTCATGGTAATCCTTTCTGACTGTGACAGAATCACATTGTTTGCAAACATAGGATCCTCAAATGGCTCAATATCCGCATGTCTGCCCCATCTGGCAGAACCATATTCCTCATTGTGCCGGAACTTCTTAGCGTTCTTTCCTTTCAGGTATACTGCAAGCCTGAGTGCTGCCCCACAGGCAATTCCCACCAACAGATCAGCAGGATAAAGGCTCGGCAGAGGATTAGAAAAAGCCGTTGCAAATACACCATCAAGGACCAGACTCTGAACCTTTTCCGATGCATTTACTCCGGCTGCAATTCTCCATGCCTCACCAAGATTTGTTGCAAGCAATCCCAGAATAATATAGGGAATATTCAGGATCAGCTGCTTTTTCAACTGTTTTGTATTCATCGCGACCTCTCCTTCTTTTTCTCTGCTACCTTCTTTGGAATTGCTGCCACAATCTCCTTGAATTTTTTAAGTTTCTCCAGAACACTGGTCTTCTCTACGGAAGGCTTCTTGACCTGTTTTGCAGAATAATCCTGTAAAATCCTTGTGATGGCATCTGTATCTTTTGCCTTGAAAAAGACTGTATATACTGGAGGACTTGCCTTTTTATCTTTTACAACCGCAAAATCGACTCCGTATTTCTTTGCGATTTTCTGAAAATCTTTCATGCCTTCATCTGCTAAAGGAATAGAAGAAACTCCCTGTCCCTGCCTAATCAGTGTTTTCACTGACTGCTTGCCGGTTGTGGGATGGATCTTATTAACTGCTGCTTTCCCGGCAGCCTTCACAGGGGCTTGTACTGCCTCTCTTAATCCCTTCATAAGCTGATCAAGTTCCGGTTTTAACATTTTGATTGCTATATTCACAGATTTGTTGGCAATCTCCCTGTCAACTTCTTCATGAACCAGTTTTCTCACTCCTTCCCATCAAAAAAACAGCCCGAAGGCTGTATCCACAAAGTTACTGTTCTTTTTTATTCTTATCCACACCGAGGACTCCCCTCATAGTGGATGAAGCTACATGAAAGCGGTTGGCTATTGCTATATCTGTAAGCACCGTATCATCCACCGCTGAACCACAAACCACGAGAATTCTGGATCTTCTTAACATATCTTCTGACATATCCATATAATCCTTGTACTCATCTGCATTACTGGTATCAATTACCTCTGGCAATGATAAAAGCGGACAGATTGGTGTGTAGCCTGCTTCATATAATTTTCTGCAATATCGTTTTGCAGACCTTTTGGCTCTGCTCCTGTCTGCACTCCAGGCAGATGTTACATAAGCCCACGGTTTGTTATTCATCTGCCGCCTCCTATCCCAGCTGGTATGCCTGAATTCTGTATTTTCCAAGTGCAAGCATTGTCATCCTGCTTTTCAAAGCTGCAATCACATCCGCAAAATCCTCATCATCAATCGCCTGTAATCCATTACAGGACTTCATGACCAGATACCCGGACGGAAGGTATGCCTCCCCGTCAATGACCAGCTTTCTGCTTGCGTCATAGATCAGAATATAATCTGATTTTCCAATCATTACTGACGCACTGTTATTTCCAAATCCATCAAGAATCCTTAATGCTTCCCTGGTACTGATATAATTCACCTTCTGTTCGCCGTCTACATAAATTGCCCCATCAGAAGGCATACTGTCACATCCGATTGCACAAACCAGTCCTTCCAGGTTTTCTGCAATCTTCTCAACATATGCCATGATTTTCTCCATATCCATCTTTGTCTCTCCTCTGCTATATTTTTCCTTCTGCCATATCGTGATTAACCTCTGCACGATAATAGCTATCTATTGTTGCCGGTGCGTTATACAGTGCTGCCAGCATATACTGCTTGATGCTCCTGATCTTGGTAGTGTTTTCCTGCATACAGTTCATAACATAGCGGATATGCTCCATGTTCAGCTTCATGAACCGCCCCTTTACCACATTTACTGACTTCACATCCCCGGCAATACAAATGGTCTTTCTTTTGGAACACACAACATCCAGAATAAGCTCCATGATACCGTCTATCATTTCTCTGTCATATGGATAATCCTGTTTCAATGCCTCAATATTGAGCTGTTCCATGAAATATTTCTCATATCCCATCCTATCCTCATCCTCTGATAAGATAGGATTAGTATTATTAAAATCAGTATTATTGTTATAAGTATAATTAGGCTGTAAATTATACAGGTTCTGACCTGTAACTTTTACTGGTGGTGAACTGTAATTTTTACTGGTCCTGACCTGTAAATTCTGCTGGTCTATGAAATTCTTTACATAGATCAGTGCCGGCTTGCCAAACCCCTGCCGGATCCTTTCAATCAGACCAAACTCTTCCAGCTCCGTCAGATACTTGATTGCTGATTTTTCTGCACAGTTCATTGCCTGTCTTATAGTTGTCAGGGTAAAAATGATATACACTCTTCCCTCATCATCAATCCAGCCGTTTTCCATTGACAGAGATACCCTGTCCAATAAAAGACCGTAAAGGACCTTTCCCTCTGTTGAAATATTCTGGAATCTGTTATCTGTAAACATCACCTTGGGAATCCTGTAAAATGCAAACTGCTGTGACTGTGCCCCATAGAAATAATCAAATGCCATTTCCTGTTTCCTTTTTCTTTCTCATGTCTTCCACCAGCTTTTTATAGCATGGAAAACAGAACGATTTATCATGACCATACGGACACTCATGGCTGCAATTCTGTGGATGACTTATAGGTGGTCTTCCACCAATTCCGCTGTAACTCTTTCCATTCTGTCCTCTTGTATCCTTATGTGCTTTTGCCACTGTAATCACCATTCCTTCCCATCAAAAAAGTGCCAGTCCCGTGGCAATCACCACAGGCTGACACAATCCTATTTTTTATAATACTTCTCTGCCTTTTGATTTTGCTGCTTTTTCCGCAGCATCCTTTACCGGAGGCTTTGCAGCTGCTTCCTTCTGCTTATCCTTCAGATCTTTTAATACGGATCCTTTCTCCTCTGCTTTTTCATCAATCTCTGTTTTCTTTTCCTGCTGTCTTGCCTCAAACTTCTCTGCAAGTTCAAAGACATGATCCTTGGAATCGTAATGGTAGACATTATCAGAAAGTCTTTCCTCCGGACTTACCTCCTTGGCATTCACATCCTTTACCATATCCCTGAGCGCATCAGCTGTCATGTCTCCATTATCGGGAACCAAAAGGATCTCATTGATGGAAGACGGAAGCACAAAGAAATCTCCGCCAACTCTTTCTGCTGCCTGATCCATGAATTCCTGATAGGCAATTACTCCTGCTCCGGAATTCTTATCAGGGACTGTAGCAACGTACATCGTTTCCTCCGCATCATCCGGAATTCCAAACATCTCATATACTTCCGGTCCCATCATTTCCTTCATGACCTCATTCATTCCCATGATCACTACTGGTCTGATCTCCGGTGAATTCTCCAGAGCATCTGACCTGAGCTGTTCATGGGAAACTCCCATACGATCCATCAGATTGTTGGTGACCAGAATAGATGCACGTCCATCTTCGCTGCTCTCCATCACAAAACGATATACAACTGCCAGATCTTCCATTCTGTCATGCGGTACGTTGGCAAGCAGATCAGCGTTTGCATCCGCTGAAATGACTTCCACAGAAAGCTTCTCTTTCATGTTCTCATAATCCATAAGAGCACTTACATCAATAGCAGGGGCTCTGTCAAGACCATCAGCAATGACCATTGTTGCACTGGCAAGCACTCCGGCATAATCATCCGTGTGCTCATAGCTTGCAAAGGCATTCTCAATATTGAAATTGACACCCACATTGTTGCCTTCCGGAACAACCGACATAGCTTCATAATTCTGATTTGTCTTCTCCACATTATTGAAGCTGATCCTTACATCATCATAGCCTCTCTCATAGAGCTTTTCTTTGATATCCTCTGCAAATTCCTGCTTAAATGTTTCGTAATTCATAGTTTTCCTCTCTTTCTCACCAGAAACCATAAAATCCATAACCCTGTATTCATCCGGAATGTTCTCACGGTCTCCATCGTAATATTCTGTAAAAGATTCCTGTGTATCTCTCACATATCCATAATCTGTAAACTGTCCCATTTCGTTAATGGCCACATCTCTGCCGTAGGCCTCATAATCAATGTAATCAGCAAGATAATCCGGAACTTCCATCATACCGAGTTCTTCGATATAGTAATGTCCCAGATCAGCATTGCTTTCTACTCCCGGATAGATTTCATACTTATCCAGGTTATCAATAAGATTGATCACATCTTTAATGCTGCCTGTATAATCACTGATCTGCATTGCCGCCTGAAAATGGTTATAATCATGATCATCCAGCTCATCGAGCTTGGAAGCCAGATAATTGAGTTCATCCAGGTTTTCATATTCTCCCAACTTTTCATACAGCCCATCAACATAACAGTCATAATCACTAATGAACCATTCTTCATAAGGATTACCGAAATCATCTTTTGAGCCGATTCCAATTCGTTCAAATACTTTTTGCAGTTCTTCTGATGTGGTGGGAAACTTCACCCATTCGCCGACCAACTCACCCTCGTTGTATTTTCCAAGATTGGTGATGAAGGCTTCAAACGGACAGTCATGGTCATATTCATACGCCATGCAATTTCCTCCTGATTTTATTATTCAGGTCGTCACCTGATTTTGGCATCAAAAAAGCGCCATACCCATCACCGATCCGGTAATGAGCTGACGCTTCATTCTTGATCCATATTCTTTTGCAAAAGAGAAACAAATGACTGACCGCTTTCGCGTTTCATGTCTCATTTGTCTATGATAATATTATCACACCCCTATTCAGAAAAAAAGAGTCAAAATAGTAGTCAAACCGTAGTCATTTGTAACAAAATAGTAGTCAAACCGTAGTCGTTCGTCGCGCTTATTCAGATTCCTGTGCTTTTATGCCTTTCCACGATATCAGACCTAGTATCACAGTAACTGTAAAACATATTACCATAACTGTATTTCTCTGAATTTCTGTATCATATGCTTTCCAGCCTGCACCTATTATTGCAACTGCTATACTTACAAAGATTGTAAAAATAATTCTTCCTGCCAAGAACGCATGTTGTAAAATCATTGATGCGATGAATATTACAAAAGCCACTGTAATGTAGACAGCCACATGCCACTCTCTTGTATAAGTAAGCATATAGAATAATAATGATGCCAATCCTGAGCTTAATACATCAAATCTCCTTAGCAAAAATATTAAGCATGATAACACTGCACCAATCAATCCACCTATGACGGTTGCAAATGTCCCCGCCAGTTCAGCATCTAATTTTGCATTTTCTTTTTTCCGTGCTTCATAATAATATTCATCTTCATACATAACCGAATACCTCCCAGCCTTACATACAATTATCAAATGTTTCCTTTTTCTTTTTCATTTTTTACTTTATATGCTATAAGATTCAGTACATAATCAGGGACCTCGCTCACACCCCGCTCCCAGTCCTGCATCGTTCTATACGGAATTCCAAGCCATTCAGCAAATTCTTTTCTGTTCATATTTGTCTGTTCACGAACCTTTACACACATAGCAGACATTCTTTTCTTCCTTCCTTCTTTATCAGCCTTTTCATTTTCAATTACCACTCCATCATGTAATATAAAATCATAATTTTCAAAATTGCTCATATCTGCCTCCATATACGGAATCCGTGTCTATTTATTAATTTGATTATATACACGAAATCCGTATACGTCAAGTCATTATTTGCCACTTACAGAAAACTGGGGATAATCATGGTTAACCTCTGCCTGATAATAACCACTGATTGTACTTGGTGCATTGAACAATGTTGCCAGCAGATATTTCTTGATGTTATGCACTTTTGTGGTATTTGATTTCATACATCCCATTGCATATTCAATATGCGAACTGGTCAGTTTCAGAAATTTACTTCTGACCAGCTCTGCCGGATATTTATTGGATGCCACTACAATTTCATTGTTCCTGCATAACACTGTTTCCAAAATCAGATCAAAGATGCCATTAAGTAACTCTTTGTCAAACGGATATCTCTCTAACAGAATATCCAGATCAATATTATCTCTGATAAGTTCTGCATATGCTTGTACGTCGGATCCTATCTCATCATTTCCAGATACGATAAGATAAGATTCAGTATTACTCAACTCAGTATTATTTATATTATTCTTATTAGTGTGAATATTTTTCACTTCTGGAAGTGTAATTTCTTCACTTCTAGATATGACATTTTTACACTTCAAGACATGTAAATTCTTCACTTCTGAAACTGTCGATTTTTGCTCAGAAGTGAAATTTCTACACTTCTGAACATCCTGTACCATAAACTGTTTTAGATAAATCATGGTTGGTTTTCCCTGCCCCTGGCGCTTCTTTTCAATCAAACCTATACCAGCATCCGTGTCCAATTCCTTCATTATGGATATTGCTTTTTTGTTACTGCATCCCAGAGCCTCCATGATATCTTCAAGCGAATAATATATGTAAGCTCTCCCTTCATCGTCCATCCACTGATTTTTCATAGATAGCGACATCCTATCCAACATCAGCCCGTACAACACCTTTGCCTCCACTGATATTTTTTTGAAATACTCTTCGGTAAATAATAACTTCGGTATCTTATAAAATGAAAACTGATCCGCTTCCTTTCCATAGAAATAGGATAGTCTTATTCTGTCTTCCATTTGAATCTCCTTCCTGTTTCAGAAGTGCCGTTTCTACACTTCTGAAACATTATAATTATATTTCTACTCTGACTGTACCTGATCTGCACTCCACTGTTCCAATAGCTGAATGATTATATTTTCACGTTCTTTCGTTGAATACTGCGGTGGAAAATATTTATCCAGTTTCTTTGCTGAAAAAGATAACTTTGATTCCTTACTCTTCTTCGGTAATGCATCATTCATTATAGAAATGACACTGAATTGTGTTACATTTGATAAGTTAGAATAATTCTTCAATGCTTCAACCTGTACCGGCTTCAAAAATCCATTTTCCTTAAAATATTCATATACCCATTTCTGTACCTGTTCATCAAGGTATGAAAGATCTACTGCCATTACCAATCCAATTTTCTTATTATCTACATAATCCAATAATTCAGGAACCAATTCTGTAAGCCTAACATATCTTTGTATACTTCTCGCACTGTCACCTACCTGTAATGCTAATTCTTGATCAGATCGTAAATGTGTGCCATTGTGGCACGCATTTTCTTTTGTAGGTCTTCCAGCTGTTCTCTTCAATGCATCAAGTTTCATTTTATATGCAAATGCCTTTTCACTTGGAAGTATTTCTTCCCTCTGAATATTGGCATCCACCATTTTTATAATAGCTTCATCATCAGACATTTCCTTTACGATAGCCGGAATCTTTTTCAATCCCACAATCCTTGCCGCATGTAACCTGCGGTGACCAGAAATCATTTCATAATTTCCGCTCTGATCCGGTCTTACGATCACTGGGTTCAATATGCCATTTTTCCTGATACTATCAACCAGAGTGTCCATCTTTTCATCATCCAACACCTTAAATGGATGATTCGGAAACGCATGAATTCTTCCAATCTCTATTTCCTGAGTACCGGCAATCTCCGGTACTCCCAATAATTCATCTACTGACTGTAATTTAATCTTTCCTGCTACTCTGCTTGCCATAATTACTCTGCCTCCTTCAATACTTCTTTAGTTAATGCCATATAAGCAAATGCCGCTTTTCCCTTTGGATCATAGGAATAGATGCTTCCACCCTCCACACTGACCTCTGATGCCCTTACTGACATCGGTATCTCTGTTTCAAATACCTTAATTGATGCAGAATAGGTATCATACACCATCAGGGAAATATCCCTGGCATAATTAGTTCTGTTATCAACCATCGTCAAAAGTATTCCTTCAATCTTGAGCTTTGGGTTCAGCTGCTTCTTTACTCTTCCTATTGTCTTGATCAGCTGCTGTAAGCCTTTGACTGGAAGATACGCAGCCTGCACCGGTATCAGTACAGAATCTGCACATGCCAATGCGTTAATTGTCATCATTCCAAGTGAAGGCATACAATCAATTATGATGTAATCATAAAATTCTCTCAGCCTGTCTACCATAGATCTCAGAATCAGTTCCCTGCTCATGGCATTTACCAAAGACACCTCTATCGCTGATAATTCAATGTTGGCTGGGATAAGGTCCACTCCTTCCTTATGGTGTAAGATAGCCTTTTCTATATTCAGTTTTTCATCATTCACAATGTTCATCATCAGTGTTGCCAGAGAATACTCCATTTCATCCGGCTCCTCATAACCTAAGCTGATTGTAAGACTTCCTTGTGGATCAGCGTCTATCATAAGCACTTTCTTTCCTTCCTGTGCCAATCCTATTCCTAGATTCACACATGACACTGTTTTACCTACTCCACCTTTTTGATTTGATACTGCTATTACTCTGTACATAATCTGTTCCTCCTTTATTCATCCCAATATTTGTTCATATTTAATTTCAACATTTCCAAGATTTCACGTCTCATCTGCTCTGCCGTATAACTGACAGGGAAAAATCTGTGAAGCTGTTCCGTTTTGAATACTACACGGTCTATCTCTTTTTGCTTAATCTCACTTAGAATATCTTCCATATCCCTTACTGTAAGTTTCCCATCTGCGCTCAATTTCTTTATGCGGAGTGCCTGGGATAGTGACGGGGTACACTGTGCAAATTCCATTGCATCCAGCATTTCCTTTTGCTCCTTCTTTTTCAGAAATGACAACTGAACTGCCGGAGTAAATCCCATGCTTCCGTCATCCACTTTTTCAAGCATTTCAGGAATAAGTTCTGTGATTTTGATATACCTCTGAACCTGTTTGGGGCTGTCCCCACATTCCTCTCCAATCAGCTCAATGCTTTTCTTTCCCAAATTATGGTCTACCTGACCACATTTTCTTCTTCCTGCCTTCCTTTTGATTGCTTCATACTTCATTTTGTAAGCAAATGCTTTTTCACTTGGACTGATCATTTCCCGTTGTAAATTTGAATCAACCATAGATACAACCGCTTCATCATCTTTTAATACGCGAATGATCACAGGTACCTTACGATAACCGATCTTTTCAGCTGCAAATTTTCTTCTGTGACCCGATATGATCTCATAAGTTCCATCCTGCCTCGGTCTGACTATCAGAGGATTTAATATTCCATACTTCTTAATGCTCTCCTGTAATTCAATCATCTGACTGTCCGCCCGAACCTTGAATGGATGGTTTACAAATCCCCGAAGTCTTTCCAGCTCAATCTCTACAACTCTTTCATCCTGATCCAGCAATTCCTTCTTTTCTTCCATAGGCAACTTCCTTTCCCTGAACGCAAAAAGCCCGTCCAGAATAGATTGTTTTTATCTAATCTGAACGGACTCTTCCGACAGGCCTGATATCACAGGCAAGAATATAGTGTTTTATCTCACTGCTTTTCCTAATTTTACACCCCAAAACTCATCCTACATTGTAGTTAATCCCTCTAGGTGACAGACCGGAAAATATGAATCGGTGACAAGCATCCATCCCCGCTGACAAAGTCAGTATTTTCAACCTTGTTTCGCTGACAAATTTGTCACTGAAATTGCAATTCTGCACAAAAAAAGCGGCAATGAAACTATCTTCATTACCGCTAAAAATGAGCGTCTCCTATAGGAATCGAACCTACAATAGAGTCTTAGGAGGACCCCGTTATATCCATTTAACTAAGGAGACAAATGCCGTATTTTGGGCTTTTCAGCTCTTTTGGCTCCGGCTGCCATATCTATGAATTCAACCACTCTTGTGATGAATTTCCATTGTATCTTATTTTGACATTTAGGTCAATCCCTGTTGGAATCGAACTCTGACTTATCACTTCTCAGCTTCCATAAGTCTCAACCATGATTGAACCTTAGGAGGCGCTTGTTATATCCATTTAACTACGAGAACAAATGTATATTACAAACAAATACTACCCTGCATCCAAATGTTTCCTTTGAAACGTCTGCCAACCATCGGTTCACCGATGAGGTCATTTTTGTTTATACACATGCTAAATATTATATCATTACATGACACTTTTATGCAATATATTTTTTCATTTGTAATGATATTTTTTTCTTCTGTTAACTCAATAATATCTCCCAGCACGCTGTACTGGTCACTTTCGATGCCATATGGCATGAAATATGTTGTTACGATTGAAAGAATATCCTCGTTTTGGATTCTTCTCGTAATGGATGAGTATAAATCTATATCTTCCATTGTGAGGCTTTCCATAGCGCCCTCATCGCCATCCCTGGCCTCTGCAATCAGCTGCTTTCTATCTTTTTTGTCTGAATCAACTGTATTTAATGTTTTAGCCTTCTTTTGTTTCATTGGTAGCAAAATACAGCCATCAACTGATAGTCCTGAGAGCACTGCTCCCTTTGCCCTTACCTCTCTGTTTATGTATGCCTTCTCTGACAGATAATCACACACATTCTGCAGATAAAATATAAGTGTTACGCCGAGATTAGGGTCATCACATACGCCTGCATATGATTCCTTCTCTGAGTGCTTTTCGATATCTATTATCTCATCTGTAGTCTTTTCGCTTCCCGTGAAATACGGATAGTAATAATCTATGTCAAAGCTATCATCGTCATTGTATATTCCTCTGACTGTAATTCCCATATTGGGTGCCACATCACATGACAGCTCGGCAAATTCATTGCCCTCGGAATCCTTTGTTACCTTTAGTTTTTCCGGCTTATCAATTATATTGTTAATTACCTCGTTTAACTGTTTCTTTGTTATATCTGAAAATCCTATTGCTCTGAGGAATTGGTGCATTACTTATTTCTCTTTTCTTTAAATTACCTGAAGAATTGAAATGTTTTTATCAAGCATGAGATTCAATCTGTTGTGAAGCATCAATTTGCCATTATTTTCATTTCCAAAAATCATGATAATAGGATTCTCCGGATCTACTGTCTGGGAAACTACTACTCCCTCTTCTTCAGCATTGGTCTTTACTGTTGTACCGACAGGATATCTGGCTATTGATGATAGCAGGCACTTAATAATTTTGTTATCATATCTGCCGCCATCATTTTCCTTTATCTGATTTATGGCTTCCTGCACACAAATACGCTTACACTCCATACCGCTTATCAGCGAATCAAACGCATCACATGCCTGAATTATTCTTCATTCCAGTTCTTTATTCTTTTGCTTCATAGGAAAACCTGTGCCTGCCATATTCTCATGATGTGATAAAACCATCTTCATTGATATTGGCGCTATCCAGCTTTCCTCATCCAATGCCGAATATCCTAAAATGGTATGCTTTTTATATTCAAAAAGCTCCGCAGGATTTGCATTGGAAAAATCCCTGTTTTTATATCGTGTGACAATAAAACGCAGCCCGATGTCATGTAATAAACATCCCACCGCTATGTTATACTTTCGCTTTTCGTCAAGCTTTAGCTTTCTTGCAACAAGTACTGATAAAAGTGTCACCATGACTGTGTGCTCATATAAGTCCGAATTACGCTCTTTTATATCAACAATCAGGTCATATGGCATATCATTTATATCATGGACAATATCATTTGCGATTATTTCAAATTCCTTTAAGGATTTTCCATCATGATATAAATGACTCTATAAGTGGCACATAATCAGACTTAAGCCTTGTGCCATTTGGTATTAAAATATCATTTTTTCTGTTAGTATTGGTTCCGCAAGTACTTCACCGCCAACTAAGCTGCTGACTGCTTTTATCCTCATAAACTAAAACACCCCATTGTTATTTTTCTGCAGGCATATTTGCCTCCTTGGCCATATTCAACGCTTCCTGCTCTTCATCTGCTAAAACAATAATGGAATTTCCGCCAACAATCTCCTTGATGTATGTATAGCAGCCCTCACGACTGTGAACTGCATTGAGTACAAAGCCATCATCCTTTCCATTTAACATGGCAAGTGAAAAGCTTAGCTTTCCGCCCATCTCATTGAATGCATCATACTTCACAAGTCCTACCTTCTGGTATGAACACTTCATGTTAGCAAATAATTCTTCTATATTCTTTTTTATTGATGAGTTTGCTGCAACAAGTTCATCTACCTCGTCAAGTCTCTTGATAATTGTGTCCTCCAATGACTTTGCAGTTTTTCCACTCATAAACACTTTATATCTTTTTTTGAGCTTACCGGTCTGCACCATATTTATAATTATGAGGATGAGCAGAATAATTACCACTCCCGCCAATCCTAATATAATGTAGTCGGAATCGAATCCTAAATATTCAGAAATCATTTTTTACTCCTATCTATATTGTCGTACATTTTATATAAAATTTAAATAGTCTCTTTGTCTCATTTTCTGTATGATTTTATTATTTCTTTTCATTAAATATACAAAATCTAAATACTATCTAATTATTCTATTGATTTTGGACTGAATTGAGCATGTTTACTATTCTATCCAGCTCATCATGAGAATAATATTCTATTTCTATCTTTCCGGAATTTTCATTTTTCCTGTTAATTAGAACCTTTGTTCCTATATTCTTTTTAAGCTTTTCCTCAAGATCCTTGTAGATTGCTTCCATCTGAGGATTAACCTGTTTTTCAGACTTTGCCTTTTTCTTGTTCTTCTGTAATGATTTAACAAGCTTTTCTGTATCCCTGACACTTAGCTTTTGGTCGAAAATTTGCTGTGCTACCACATACTGCTGATTCTTATCTTCTATTCCAAGTAATGCTCTTGCATGGCCTGTAGTGAGCATTTCATCGATCACCATCTGCTGTACCTTTTCATCGAGCTTGAGTAAACGCATTGTATTGGTAACTGCTGTTCTGCTCTTTGATACTCTCTCTGCCACCTCATCCTGCTTCAGTTTAAATTCCTCAAGCAGACGCTTGTATGCCAAAGCCTCCTCAATTGGATTCAAATCCTCTCTCTGAATATTTTCTATAAGGGAGATTTCCATAATCTGCTGATTGGTCAATTTTTTGATTATGACAGGGACTTCCTTTATACCTGCCAGCTTTGCTGCTCTCCATCTTCGCTCACCTGCGACGATTTCATAGTAATCATCCCTTTCCTGGCAAAGTAAAGGCTGTAAAATGCCAAACTGTTTTATCGATTCTGATAACTCTATAAGTGCATCCTCATCGAATTTCTTTCTAGGCTGTTCTCTGTTAGGCTCTACTTTATTAATATCTATCATTACAGCATCCGCTGCATGATTGCTCTTTGATTTTACCGGCTTTGATACCTTGTCTGTAATTAATGAATCAAGTCCCTTACCCAATCCTTTTTTTGCCGCCATACTTTCTTAAATATCCTTTCTCGCTATTATTTCCTTTGCCAGATTTCTGTAGCTTTCTGCTCCGGCCGATTTACTGTCATACATATTTATCGGAATACCATATGATGGTGCCTCAGCTAACCTGATATTTCTTGGAATCATTGTATTGTAAATCTTTGTATCCAGATTTTCTTTTACCGTCTCTACAACCTGATTTGACAGATTTGTCCTGACATCATACATGGTGAAAACAATTCCCTCAATCTGTAGCTCCGGATTAAGTCTCTCCTGCACCAGATTGATTGTATGAATCAGCTGACTAAGTCCCTCCAAGGCATAATATTCACACTGAATAGGAACAAGAACTGTATCTGCAGTAGTCATTGCATTGACTGTCAGCATGTTGAGTGAAGGAGGACAATCTATAATAATAAAATCATAGTCATCTTTTATGTAATCAACTGCACTCTTTAATATATATTCCTTATCATTTATGCCCAAAAGCTCAATCTCTGCTCCGGCCAGATTTACATTAGATGGAATAACATATAAATTGTCCATCACCGTATTTTCAATACTCTCTGCAATTGAACACTCATCAAGCATGAGATTGTATACCGTATTCTCCACTTCGTCTTTATTTACACCAAGTCCGCTTGTCATATTACCCTGCGGGTCCAAATCAATTGCCAGCACCTTTTTCTTTTTTTCAGCCAGGCACGCTGCCAAATTGATAGAAGTAGTGGTCTTTCCAACCCCACCCTTTTGATTTGCAACTGCTATAATTCTTCCCATTATAAATCCTTTCGCAATTTACTTAAAATTTCTGCCGAATCATCATATTTTTAAATTGTAAATTAAAATCTTCCACACTCAAATTATTATATCACTCTTAACTGTATAATGCTATAAAATTCCACTATGTATGCACATTATTTTTTCACATTCTCTGTTTTTCTTGTGTCATACGCAAAAATAATACTGCCATCTTCACTTTCATTTTCTCCGAATCATTTAATATACTATCTTCAATTGAAAAAGTTCTGTCACCTTCTATATCCCATATTTAAAATTTTTAGTCAGTCTAATTATCAAAACGTAGTTTTCTCGTATTTACTCATTATATCACTTAAACGTTTCACGTGAAACATTCCCATTTTATCATTTAATACTTATACTTATCAATTAATATTTTATTTAATTCTATACAATCAAATTACATAATAATTGATTATACACCATCATATAATTCAAAACGTAAAATATTAACCTATACAATATAAATTCACACTTTATTTATTTTATAAGTACTATACTATACTACATTTAAAGCATATCCACAATCTAAGGAATGCAACATACATATAAATTTCAAACGAGTCTATGCAGTAACTTAGAGTATGTTTGAAATCACTTCTATACATAGCATCGCTCGTAAACGGATGTACGAGCGAGTCCATACTGAGCCACGATGGCGAATATCAGCGGTGGCGTACTGCTTTCTCAACCTATATGTGATTTCTTACATACTATTAGTTGTGGAGTAAAACGAATGCGAAATGTATATGTATGACGGATTCCGTACTACTGTCAATAAACTAAAATATTACTAAAAATTAAATCATATATTATATAAATAAATGAATGTTTCACGTGAAACATTTTGCTATATCATCTATAATTGATATTTTATCTTAAATCATGCAGTAATAAATTATGTATATTTAGATAATATTATCATAAGTTTAACACTATAATGCCATATATATGTATAATAAATCCACAATTCAAGGAATCCGGCATACTTATGCATTCCAAGCAAATCAACGCAGCAACTTAGAGTATGTTTGAAATCACTTCAACACATAGCAACGCTCTTACACGGATGTACGAGCGAGTCCATACTGAGCCACGATGGCGAATATGGACGGTGGCGTATTATTGTCTCAGCCTATATGTGATTTCTTACATACTCTTAGTTGCGGAGTAAAATAAGTGCGGAATGTATATTTATGTCACATTCGGAGCTACTGTCATTAAACTAAAATATTCCTATAAATTAAATCATATATTATATAAATAAATGTTTCACGTGAAACATTTTGCTATATACTTTTATATTTATTATTTGATGTTGAATTAATAAATATTAAAGCATGTATATATTCAGATCATATAATCATAAATTTAATACTATAATACCATATATATAATAGTGCATCCACAATTCAAGGAATCCAGCATACATATACATTCCAAACGAGTCTACGCAGCAACTTAGAGTATGTTTGAAATCACTTCTATCCATAGCAACGCTCGTACATGGATGTACGAGCGAGTCCATACTGAGCCACGATGGCAAATATGGACGGTGGCGTACTACTGTCTCAACATATATGTGATTTCTTACATACTCTTAGTTGTGGAGTAAAACGAGTGCGGAATGTATATTCATGACGGATTCCGTACTACTGTAAATAAACTATATCAAATAATCAAAAAGGAATGTTTCACGTGAAACATTCCTCTAATAAATTTCCAATAAAATATAAATCGTATATTACATAATCTGAATAATGTTGTTACGTATTGCAAATACCGCAGCCTGAGTACGATCAGTAACCTCAAGCTTTTTGAAAATACTTGAAATATGATTCTTAACAGTTCTCTCACTAATCTTCATTTCCTTAGCAATATCTCTGTTAAACTTACCAACAGACATCTCTTTAAGTACTTCCATCTCTCTCTTAGTAAGGGCATCTATCTTAAGCTCATCCTCATTCTTCTGAATCATCTTAGAATTGAGAGCAGGAATAAGACTAGGCTGGATATAAGTCTCACCATCAGCAATAGTGAAAATAGCCTTTTTAAGCTCAGCAGACTCAGATTCCTTCAGTACATATCCATTGATTCCGATATCTACAGCCTTCATAAGATATTCTGTCTCATTGTGAACAGTAAGAACAAGTACCTTTACCTTAGACTTTCTGTCCTTTAATGCTTTTAATACCTCAAGACCATTCATCTTTGGCATATTGATATCCAAAAGTAATACATCTGGTTTGAAGGTCTTTAATTTATCAAGGCACTCCTCACCATTCTCTGCCTCAGCAATAACCTTTATATCACCGTCAAGCTCCAGCAGATTTTTTAGTCCTTCTCTGATCATAGAATGATCATCTGTAATCATAATATTAATAGCCATAATTTAATCCTCCTTATTTACAGGTATAATTACCTTAACTATGCACCCCTCACCGGGTCTTGATGAAATAGATATTTTACCGGAAAGAAGATAAATTCTTTCCTTCATCATAGATAATCCAAAGCCTGAATTATCATCTCTGGTAAACTCAGGAATAGCAGATGTATCAAAACCATCTCCATCATCCTTTATTGTCAAAGTAAGTGATTTTGGTTCATACTTTAATGAAACATTAATTTCTTTGGCATGACCATGCTTGATAGAATTACTGCAAGCCTCCTGAATGACCCTGAGTAAGGTTAGTGACACAAGACTGTCTACCATGTACTCATCACCGGATGTCTTGAAATTGCATCTTATATTATTTGAATTGCGAAGCTTATCAAGAGCACGCTCAACAGTAATATTAAATCCAATATCATCAAATGACATAGGTCTTAAATTATAAATCATATTTCGAAGCTCATTGATAATATCCTTCAGTATCTTTCCCTGAGACGTGAGCTCAAGCCGGCACCTGATAGGGTCAACATCCATAAGTTTAAGACAAAGCTCTGTCTTGTGAGTGAGTGATGTCAGACTCTGTACAGTAGAATCGTGCAAATCACGGGCGATACGCTGTCTCTCACTCTCCACAGTCTGTAAAATCAGCCTCTTAAAAGCATCACTATCCTCTTCGTTGATAACATCAGATATGGCCTCTGAAATTTCTACTTCATTAGTTGTCTCATCAGAATTATACACTCTGATAACACTGTTGATTTCATCAATCTTGCAATCAATATCAGAAATCTGTTTGTGTAAAGACTTTATCTGAGGCTCAATCAGCTTCTGCTCTTCCTTAATTTCCTTAGCTTTGCTCTTATTATATGAATTGATTTCACGAGGAGTAAAAGCCTCAAAGCTTTCATCGGATTTTCCATCAAGCATCTGTATAATCTTGATATTTTCTTTAAAATGATTCTCAGCGGCAGTAAGTTTTTCTATAAGCGCATACTTGCTGTCATAAAATTTATCTCTTGTTTTCTCTAAATATTGTTTAACCATAATTATCGAACATTTGTTTGTATAATTAATTTATCTACAGGATAATTATATATCATTTTTACTATATTTAAAAGCAATTATAAAAAATAATTGTATAAAACTTCTTTTTTGTTATAATATAGTTATAAGAATACAAAATCAATATATCAAATTTTTCAGATAAAAACAAGGAGGTTATAATATGAAAAAAAGTACAAAAAATCTGCTTTTTCTCACATCTGCAGTGATTGCCGGAATGCATATATACAACAGAGTTGTAGACTCTAATGCCGAAAGGAAAAATGCACTCAAAATAGACAATGGCCACTACTACAAATGGAAAGAAGGAAATATCTTTTATACAAAAACCGGCACCGGTGAGCCAATACTTTTAATACACGACACCGACTCCGGAGCATCCGGTGAAGAATGGGCAAAGGTAGCTAAAAAGCTTGCAAAGAACAATACCGTATACACTATTGATTTGCTTGGATGTGGCCGCTCGGACAAGCCTTCCATCCAATATACAAGCTACATGTATGTACAGATTATCACAGCCTTTGTAAATGACGTAATCGGAAAGCCTGTTAACGTAGCTGCAACCAATCTTTCAACAGCTCCTGTAATCATGGCAAATGCTCTGTCAAAGGATTTATTTAATAAAATCATACTTATAAACCCTGTATCATTGCAACAGCTTAAATGCATACCTGACAAGAGCACCAAATTTAAGCAGAACATAATTAATCTGCCAATCATAGGTACATTTATATACAATAAGCTTATGAGCCCTATCAAGGTAGATTTACTCTTCAGAAATAAATTTATTTCAAGAGGCCAGCTCATATCAGATAATATGAAGGATGCATACTATGAGTCCGCACATAAAGGGCAAAGCCGCGGCAAATATCTTTACTCAAGCATTTTATCAAACTACATTAATACTAATATTGCGCCCGCTCTCAAGAACCTGGACAAGGATGTATCAATTATAGCTTCAACAGGAATAAAAAATAATATGGATGTTATCAACAATTACCATAAGCTAAACAGTAAATGCGACATCATCCATATTGCAAATGCAAAGCTTTATCCTCAGTTAGAGTTACCGGAGAAGACAGCTTCAATTATTAAAAAAATTGTTACTAACTAATTCTATACTTTAATCTAAAATAAAGCACCGCCTATAACTATTCTATAATAATTATAACGGTTTCTTAGAAGGCAGTCCGGCTTTTCTCGGATACTTATTGCTCGTATTCATAACCTTATCAATTATGACAAAAGAGCGATGATTATCCGAGTAGCCAAACTGCTCTATTTTATCCAGCTTTCCTCCCAACAGATAAATGGCCGACTTTGCATCTGACACCTCGCTCTCGCACTCACCTGATTTATATGACACAAAGCAGCCTCCCATTTTCACAAATGGCAGACAGTATTCTGAAAGAGTAGACAGATTTGCGACTGCTCTCGATACACAAATATCATAAGCTGCCCTGTGTTCCTTATCTCTGGCAAAATCCTCTGCCCTGCCATGAACTGCTTCAATATCCTTAAGCTCAAGCGCTTCAATAACTTCATTTAAAAATCCAACTCTCTTATTAAGAGAATCTAATAAAGTAATCTTAAGCTGAGGAAAAGCTATCTTAAGAGGAATACCGGGAAATCCAGCTCCGGTTCCGACATCAATGATATTTTTTTCCGCGTTTAAATCTAATGTGTGGCACAAAAATAAACTATCAAGGAAGTGTTTCTCTATTACCTCGTCGAAATCTGTGATGGCAGTAAGGTTCATAACCTTGTTTTTTTCGATAAGCATGTCATAATATAGCTCAAATTGCTCTAATTGTGAATTATTTAATGTACATTTAATTTTTGATAATTCATCAGTGAAATGTGTGAAATCATATTTCATATTTTATTCTCCATTTTTATTGCTCAGCGCTTGTATTATCCGGGTTTAACCTAGAAAATAAATCAGGATTTGAGTATTTTAGTTGCTCCAGAAATACAAGTAAAACCGATATATCAGCAGGTGTGACACCTGAAATTCTGGATGCCTGACCTATACTAAGCGGCTGAAATTCATTCAACTTCTGCTGTGCTTCAATTCTCAAGCCCGAAATAGTATTATAATCAAAATCAGTAGGTAACAGTTTTTTCTCAAGCTTCTTAAAATGAGAGACCTGCTTGATCTGTCTTGAAATATACCCTGCGTACTTAATAAGAATATTAATCTGTTCTCTTGTGTCATCAGATAGCTTAGGTCTGTCGGGATCTATCGGAGCGAGCTTGTCATAATCCAGCTCAGGTCTTCTGATAAGCTCCTCAAGTGTGGTTCCGTTGCTTAGCTCTATACTGTTGTATTTCTTCAGAATCTCCTGTACATCAGCCCTTGCACCGATATTTACATGCGACACTCTCTCTATTTCTTTATCAATAAGCTCTTTCTTTTTACATACATAGTCATATCTTTCTTTTGAAATCAGACCAACCTCGTATCCCTTCTCGGTGAGACGTAAATCTGCATTGTCCTGTCTTAAAAGGAGTCGATATTCCGCTCTTGAAGTCATCATGCGGTAAGGTTCTCTATTTTTCTTAGTGACCAAATCATCTATCAACACACCTATGTACGCTTCTGACCTGTCAAGTATCAATGGCTTTTTGCCAAGTATCTTCATTGCTGCATTGATGCCGGCGATAAGTCCCTGACAGGCGGCCTCCTCATATCCGGATGAACCGTTGAACTGTCCACCACTGAACAGACCATGTATTTTCTTAAACTCGAGCGATGCATATAGCTGGTTTGCATTGATACAGTCGTACTCTATGGCATAAGCATCTCTTACTATCTTCACATTTTCAAGTCCCGGAAGGGTGCGGTACATCTCATACTGCACATCCTCAGGCATAGAAGATGACATACCTCCGACATACATCTCGTTTGTGTTTAAACCCTCAGGTTCAATAAATATCTGATGTCTTTCCTTCTCCGCAAACTTAACAACCTTATCCTCTATTGAAGGACAATACCTCGGACCTGTTCCCTCTATGATACCTGCATAAATCGGCGAACGGTCTAGATTGTTTCTGATAATCTCATGTGTCTTACTATTCGTATATGTAAGCCAGCATGAAACCTGATCAATCTGCACACTTTCAGGATCAGTTGTAAATGAAAACGGCACTACCCTCTCGTCACCGAACTGCTCCTCCATCTTGGAAAAATCAAGACTTCTCTTATCTACACGCGCTGGAGTTCCTGTTTTGAATCTGCGCATCTCAATTCCGTGATCTATGAGCGACTGAGTCAGATGGTTGGCTGCCAAAAGTCCATTCGGACCTGTATGAGTGATCATCTCGCCGGTTAAGCATCTGGCTCTTAAATATGTACCGGTACACAGCACAATCGCCTTACAATGATATAAAGCTCCCGAAGTAGTTTTTGCACCGACTATATTATTATTCTCATCGGTAACAATCTCAGAAACCTCACCCTGTCTGATGGTCAGATGGTCGGTATTTTGAAGGGTTTTTCTCATTTCCATACTATATTCCGCTTTATCTGCCTGCGCGCGGAGAGAATGAACAGCAGGCCCCTTCGATTTATTTAGCATCTTTGACTGGATAAAGGTCTTGTCAATGTTTTTTCCCATCTCGCCGCCAAGTGCATCAATCTCCCTGACGAGATGCCCCTTAGAGCTTCCACCGATATTCGGATTACATGGCATGAGCGCTATACTGTCCACGCTTACCGTGAAAACAATAGTCTCAAGTCCAAGCCTGGCACACGCAAGTGCTGCCTCACAACCTGCATGTCCTGCACCAACTACAACAACATCATAATTTTCTTCAACAAACTTACTGCACATAACTGCCTACTTTCCCATACAAAATTTACTGAATATCTCATCCATCAGATCATCCTCAACCGATTCTCCTATTATGAGTCCAAGCGACTCATACGCACTCATCAAATCAATCGAATAAAAATCCTCCGGCATATCATCATCAATACTGTTCATAACAAGCTTAAGACTTTCCTTAGCATCTGACAATAGTTTTTTATGCCTGATATTTGTGATATAAATCTCATCATTGAATGAGACCTCTCCATCAAAAAACATATTCTTTATTGTATCAGAAAGCTCATCTATTCCCAAGCTTTCCTTTGCAGAAACCGAGATAACAGTTTTATCCACAAGCTTTTTTATATCATCTGCAGACACATTAGAGGCCAGATCCGACTTATTTAGTAAAATGACTGCCTTTTTATCCTTAATAAAATTGATAATATCATAATCATTATCATCAAGTGCCACTGACGAATCAACTACATATATGATTAAATCAGCTCCATTGGCATGCTCCATAGCCTTTTTCACACCAATTTTTTCAACAACATCCTCAGTGCTTCTGATGCCTGCAGTATCAACGAGATTTAAGGTGATTCCACCAATATTAATCTGTTCCTCAAGCACATCTCTCGTGGTTCCTGCTATATCCGTGACAATTGCCCTGTCACTTCCGACAAGCACATTTAAAAGCGATGACTTTCCGGCATTTGGCTTTCCAATGATTACTGTGTTTATTCCTTCCTTCAGAATCCTTCCATTATCTGAGGTTTTTAACAGACCATCTATCTCCACATACTCGTTATCCACAATTGTACGTAGTTTTTGTGGATAACCATCCAGAGAAATGTGTTCAGGGTCGTCAAGTGCCGACTCAATAAATGCAATCTCATGCAAAAGCTGCTCTCTTATCTGCCTGATGCTTCCAAGCACGGCTCCGCCTAGCTGGCTTAAAGAGCTTTTGAGCGCAAAATCATTTTTTGAATTTATTACATCTATGACAGATTCTGCCTGGGATAAATCAATCCTGCCGTTTAAAAATGCCCTTTTAGTAAACTCTCCGGGCTCTGCCGGTCTTGCTCCGTTTTTGATTACGGCTTCAAGCACTCTCTTCATAACATACACACCACCGTGGCAGTCTATCTCCACAGTGTCCTCCCTAGTGTATGTATTTGGAGCCTTCATCAAAAGCACCATAACCTCATCTATTTTCTCATCGCCGTCATATATAAAACCATAATGAATGGTATGTGACTGACAGGCGCTTATTTTCTTTTTATTATTCTTACTTTTATAAATCCTGTCTATTACCGAAAGTGCATCATCTCCGCTTATCCTGATAATTCCGATTCCTGACGGAGACATAGCTGTGGCAATAGCCGCTATTGTATCATTTTGCATATGAAATTCCTCAAAAATTCTAAGATAATATATATTCAAAAAGGATACCTGAAACCAGATACCCTTTTAATGATTTATATCTATTATTTCTTAAGTGTCACAACAACGTGTCTGTAAGGCTCATCACCCTCGCTGTGTGTTTCAACAAATCTATCATTCTGAAGTGCAGAATGAATCACTCTTCTCTCAAAAGGATTCATCGGCTCAAGAGAAACAGGTCTCTTTGTACGCTTAACCTTAAATGAAATATTCTTGGCAAGATTCTCAAGTGTCTCTCTTCTTCTCTTTCTGTAATCCTCAGTATCAATCTTTACTCTGTAGTAATTCTCAGACTGCTTATTGATAGCAAGATTTGTAAGGTACTGGAGTGAATCGAGAGTCTGACCTCTCTTGCCGATTAAAACGCCCATCTCAGGACCGTTAAGCTCAACATCAACATTTCTGTTGTCCTCATCCACTTTGATATCAATAGTAACCTCAAGCTTCATTGCCTTAAACACACTGTCAAGGAATTCGCGAATCTCATCCTCAACACTTGCCTCGGCCTTTTTAACCTTGATGACAGCATCACGGCTGCCAATTCCAAGAAAACCATTGCTTCCCTTATCAATTACCTCATACTCGAGCTTATCGCTTGTTGTTCCAAGTTTAATAGATGCCTCTGTCAAAGCATCGTCAATTGTTTTTGCAGATACTTCAATGTATTCCACTATTTTCTCCCCCTATTTGCGTGAATTGCGTTCATTAAACTCTTTAACCATATTAGCCTTTGAAGCAAGTGAGCCTGCCTTTGCATTAGCCTTGTACTCAGCGGCCTTTGCAAGCTTCTCCTCTGTACCTGCTGATACAGATACGTTTGCCTTATTGTCAATTGACTTTGTCTTAATCTGAGCTGCCTTCTTTATATAATCCTCAGACAGTCCCATTTTTTCTCTCTTCTTCTTTGCCTTTTCCTCGTTCTTTGCCATAACAGCCTCAAGATCAAGATTCTCTATATGTCTGTTGACGAAGAACTGCTGGATACCTCTTACAAGTGCAGAGCAGATCCAGTAAATACCAAGACCTACAGGAACTGTGAAGCAGATAAACAATGACATAAGCGGCATCATGAGATTCATCATCTTCATCTGATTTGCCACCTGATCATTGCCGTTTGTAGCCTGTGGCATGAGCTTGATATTAAGCATCTGTGTCAGATATGACAGTACAGGAATAAGCAGTGCAAGTATTACAAAAAGTAACCACTTATCAGGCTTGTCCGTAAAGTTGCTTTTTATGATATACCAAGGTGTATCTGAGATATTCAGTCCCAAAAAGTAGTTGAAATGAAGTAACGCATCGTGCGTCTTCTCAACTGCGCTCTGGATACCATCAAAAAACTTACCGTCCATAAGAGCATCCCAGCCCTTTGAAGGAAGCTTATAAAGGATATCAATGATATAATTGCTTAAAGTATCACCACTTGCATCGGCAAGCTTTGAAGCCGCATTTGAAGCGTTAAGACCGCTTGATGTAACAACATTATACTTTTCCATCAGACTGACAAGTGTATTCTGATATCCGCTTGTCTGCTGAATTGAATCAACAAGCCCTGTAAAAGAGCCCTTAACTCCGCTCAGATAAGCAGGAATATTGTAGAACACACGGTACAGTGCAAACAGAATAGGCATCTGTATAAGCATCTGCACACAGCTTCCCATCGGAGAAATACCGTACTTCTGGTATAAAAGCTGTGTCTCCTCCTGCATGGCCATCATTGAAGCCTGATCCTTTTTATTTTTATATTTAGCCTGTATAGCCTGCATCTCGGGCTGCATTTTCTGTGATAGCTTAGAAAACTTCTGCTGCTTAATAGTCAGTGGCAACAGACACATGTAGATTATAATCGTAATAATTACAATACTTAGTACAACGCTCTCAACTCTTCCACCTGTAATATTAGATATACCACTGTATATCCAATCCATCAGGATACCGAGAAGCTTGGCAATTGGTCCAAGAATAGAGCCTGGATATGCGGTTAATAAAATGTCCGACATAAAAACCTCCATTGCTGCTATGGAACCGGATCATACCCACCCTTTGAAAAAGGATTACATCTCAATATCCTCCATGCCGCAAGCAGACCACCCTTTATGGCACCGTACTTTTGCACAGCCTGCAAACCATACTCCGAACAGGTCGGACAATATGGGCATTTCGTTGATTTCATCGGGGAAATATACTTCCTATAAAATTTAATCAAAAATATTAAGATACTTTTCAAAACGATTCCATCTTCTTTTTCATTATTCAAATATTTTGTTTCTTAATAATCCTGTGAAGACCTCCAAGATGTAAAACAGCACTTTCTATTTCCTTATAACCAACATGCCGCGCTGCAACTCTTGCGATGACTACGATGTCCAAACCACTATCGAACATGTCCTCATGTAGTCTGTAGCTCTCTCTCACGAGACGAGTAATATGATGTCTAATAACACTATTTCCAACTTTTTTGCTAACTGATATACCTATACGATTATTTTCTGTGTTATTTTTCAGAACATACATAACGAGGTATCTGTTAGCAAACGATACACCGTTATTATATACATTCTGAAAATCCTTGTTTTTTTTCAACGAATCTGAAAATTTCATTTGACGCTGTCCTTCTAAAAACAATCAAAAATGAAGAAAAGACCACAAAAATTGTGGCCTATGCTGATAATTTTTTTCTTCCTTTTAATCTTCTGGCTGCGATTACTTTTCTTCCGCCAGCAGTTTTCATTCTCTGTCTGAATCCATGAACTTTTGCTCTCTGTCTCTTCTTAGGTTGGAATGTCATCTTCATATATATCCACCTCCTTTACGTTAAAAAACATCGGTATAATTATAACAAAAATTACTATTGTGTCAAGGATTTTCTCAATTTTCTTTAAATTTCTACATATATTTTTTTATCGGTTTACATTCCACAATAAAAATGTGGAAAACGAGTTTCTTCTATATATATAATAATTCTTGATAACCGTCTATATTTTGATATAAACCACCTATTGTGACCAACATATTGTGGAAAGTTATCAAGATATCAAAAAGTTATCCACAATATGTGAATAACATGTTGGTAACTTTGTATAATTATGGTTAAAAAATGTGAATAAAGTATTTTTGTAAATCTTTTTACATTGCCTAAATGCCAAAAATAGTGTACTATATAGTATGTATGGGATTGTGGAGAACATTCCCATAATATACTCTTTATATGTTAAATAATGGAGAACTTTGATGGATAAAGTAATGGAAAAGTGGAATGAAATACTACAGATGGTCAAGGAAGAGCATGGTCTGACAGACGTTTCCTTTAATACGTGGATAAAACCGCTTGAGGTGTTCGCCATAGACGGCAATACACTGTATATTCTCGTTCCGTCTGAGCAGATGGGGCTCAGCTATATCAACAAAAAATATTATCTTCCTCTTAAGGTAGCTATAGGTGAGGTGACAGGTATCGAGTATGATATCCAGTTTATTTTACCGGATCAGGCTCAGAGCCTTAAGTTTAAAAACAACGATTCCCCTCAGCTTGAGCCACAGACTCCTGTAAAGGGGGATCACTCAAACTTAAACCCTAACTATACATTTGACACCTTTGTCGTAGGTAATAATAACAGGTTTGCCCATTCTGCTTCTCTTGCAGTGGCAGAAAGCCCGGGTGAAGCATACAATCCGCTATATATATATGGTGGTCCGGGACTTGGCAAGACTCATCTTATGCATTCAATAGGTCATTTCATCATTGACCAGAATCCTGATACCAAGGTGCTTTATGTTACTTCTGAAGAGTTTACCAACGAGGTTATCGAATCTATACGTAACGGTAATTCTTCTGCCATGACAAAGTTCCGTGACAAATACAGGACTGTAGATGTGCTCATGATTGATGATATCCAGTTCATCATAGGAAAGGAAAGTACTCAGGAGGAGTTTTTCCACACCTTCAACACACTGCAGACACAGGGCAAGCAGATTATCCTTACCTCTGATAAGCCGCCTAAGGAGATGGAGACTCTCGAGGAGCGCATCCGTTCCCGTTTCGAGTGGGGACTGATGGCTGATATCGGTACTCCTGACTATGAGACGAGGATGGCTATCCTCCGTAAGAAAGCTGAAACTGACAATTTTGATATAGATGATGATATTTTAAACTACATTGCTTCAAACATCAGCTCCAACATCCGTGAGCTTGAGGGAGCCTTAAACAAGCTTTTAGCCTTCCACAATCTCGAGCATACTCACATCACTATGGATATCGCTGAGAGGGAGCTTTCCAATATCATCACGCCGGACAAGCCAAGGGAAATCACTGCACAGCTCATCATTGAGGTCGTTTCAGAGCATTTCCACATCTCTGTGGACCAGATGATTTCAAAGACCAGAAGCAGCGAGATTGCACGTCCAAGACAGATTGCCATGTACCTCTGCAAGACCATGACCTCTGATTCACTTGATGTAATCGGCCAGCTTTTGGGCGGCAGAGACCACTCTACTATCATCCACGGCATCAAGAAAGTCACCAAGGATTACGAGGAGAATGACAGTACACGTACTCTCATAGAAACTATCAAGAAAAAGATTAATCCAAATTAGTTTCTACCTATTTATATATGTGCTCATTTGCATGTTAATAATTTGGTTATAACCTTGCTTTTATTTCCACATGAGCATGTTAATGACAGGTTGAAGGAAAGTGAATAAAAAGTTATCAATTTTTATCATTTTTACTTCAACAGGTTTTTAAGCAAGTTATCAAGCCGCTTAAAGCTTGTCTTTAAAGGCTTTGAAGGGGTTTTAAACTTTTTAACAGCCCCTAAGAAGAATATTACGAATATCTTTTAAATATTTATATATACGCGCAGGAAGGAGTTTTTCTAAATGAAACTTATTTGTTCAAAAGCAAATTTACTGAAAGGTGTTAATATCGTATCGAAGGCAGTACCTACACGTACTACAATGGCAATTCTCGAGTGCATACTTATTGATGCATCCGCAAACGAGATTAAGCTTATGGCTAACGATATGGAGCTTGGAATCGAAACAATAATAGACGGAACTATCGAAGAGAGAGGAATTATCGCTCTTGACGCCAAGATTTTTTCAGAAATAGTGAGAAAGCTTCCTGACAATGATGTAACAATTGAGACAGATGCTTCCTTCAAGACCGTCATATCATGTGAAAAGGCCAAGTTCAATATCATCGGAAAATCAGGTGATGATTTTTCTTACATACCATATGTTGAGAGAAATGAGTCTATTGTCCTCTCACAGTTTACCCTTAAAGAGGTTATCAGACAGACAATTTTCTCAATTGCTGACAATGACAACAATAAACTGATGACAGGTGAGCTTTTTGAGATTGAGGAGAATAAGCTTCGAGTTGTTTCTCTTGACGGACACAGAATATCTATCAGATATATCGAGATGAAAAATCACTATGACAGCAAGAAGGTTGTTGTTCCCGGCAAGACTCTGCAGGAAATAAGCAAGATTATTCCGGGTTCAGCGGATGAGGATGTGGTTATCTATATCACTAACAATCATATTGTTTTTGAATTTGAAAATACTACTGTTGTTTCACGTCTTATCGAGGGTGAGTATTTCAAGATTGACCAGATGCTATCATCTGACTACGACACTAAGGTTCGCATCAATAAGCGTGAGCTTCTTGACTGTATCGACCGTGCTACTCTTCTTGTCAAGGAGGGAGATAAGAAGCCTATTATCATGAATATCACAGATGGCAATATGGAGCTTCGCATCAATTCATTTATCGGTTCCATGAATGAGGACATCGATATCGACAAAGATGGAAAAGATATTATGATAGGCTTTAATCCTAAGTTCTTCATAGATGCACTTCGTGTTATCGATGAGGAGGAGGTTAATTTATACATGGTCAATCCAAAGGCACCATGCTTCATTAAGGATGATGAGGGCAAGTTTATTTACCTCATTCTTCCGGTAAATTTTAATACAGCAGCAAACTAGGAGATTTTATGAAACAGATTTCTATAAGAGAACAGGATGAGTTCATTAAGCTGGGACAGGCTCTTAAAAAGGCCAACCTTGTGAGCTCGGGAGTTGAGGCAAAAATTGTTATTCAGGATGGTCAGGTGACTGTAAACGGTGAGACTGAGCTTCAGAGAGGAAAAAAGCTTCACGACGGAGATGTTTTCTCATATGACGGCGAAACAGTTAAGGTTGTTAAATAATGATTATTAAGTCAATCCAACTGAGTAATTTCAGAAATTACGAAAAACTGGATATCAGCTTTGACAGTGAAACCAACATAATCTACGGCGATAATGCCCAGGGAAAGACAAATATACTTGAGGCTGCATATTTAAGCGGCACTACAAAGTCCCATAAGGGAAGCAAGGACAAGGAAATGATCCGGTTTGGCGAGGATGAGGCACATATCAGGACAATTGTCGAAAAAAATGACAAGGAATACCGGATTGACATGCATCTGCGAAAAAATGGTGCAAAGGGTGTGGCCATCAATAAAATGCCAATCAAAAAAGCGAGTGAGCTGTTTGGGATTTTGAATATTGTGTTTTTCTCTCCTGAGGATCTCAATATTATCAAAAACGGTCCTGCCGAGAGACGCAGATTTATAGATTTGGAGCTTTGCCAGCTTGATAAAATATATCTGTCTAACCTGAGTAAGTATAATAAGACATTAGTTCAGCGAAACAGACTGTTAAAGGATATAGCTTACAGACCTGATTTGATTGATACACTTCAGGTATGGGATATGCAGCTTCTCGAGTATGGAAGGCACGTTATAAAAAAGCGGCGCGAGTTTGTTAATGAGCTAAATGAGATAATACAGGATATTCACAGCAATATTTCGGGAGGCAGGGAGAAGCTTATACTCAAATATGAGCCGAGCATTGATGATATTTTTTTCGAGGACGAGCTTCTTAAGGCAAGAAGCAGGGATTTGAAGCTGTGCCAGACAACTGTCGGACCGCACAGGGACGATATGCTTTTTTCAGTGGACGGTGTGGATATCAGAAAATACGGCTCGCAGGGTCAGCAGAGGACGTCTGCTCTCTCACTCAAGCTTTCTGAGATTAGTCTTGTAAAGAAAAATATAAACAGCACTCCCGTGCTTTTACTGGATGATGTGCTTTCAGAGCTGGATGGCAACAGGCAGAATTATCTGCTCAACAGCTTAAGTGATACACAGACTATTATCACTTGTACGGGACTTGATGAATTTGTAAAAAATAGATTTCAGGTGGACAAGGTCTTTCATGTCGTGAAGGGCCAGGTGGAGGTTATTGATGAGTAAAGAAATACAGCAGAACAATCAGGAATACGGAGCTGACCAGATTCAGATACTTGAGGGTCTTGAGGCGGTCAGAAAAAGACCGGGTATGTATATCGGCAGTACGTCTTCGAGAGGACTTCATCATCTGGTTTACGAGATAGTGGACAATGCAGTTGATGAGGCCTTAGCCGGTTATTGTAAAAATATCGAGGTCACAATCGAGGAAGACAATTCCATAACAGTACAGGATGATGGACGAGGAATCCCGGTCGGAACCAATCATAAAGCAAAAAAATCAGCACTTGAAGTCGTTTTTACAGTGCTTCACGCAGGTGGTAAATTCGGCGGTGGAGGCTATAAGGTATCGGGCGGTCTGCACGGAGTTGGTGCATCTGTAGTAAATGCTCTTTCCACATGGCTGACAGTTGAGGTCTACAAGGACGGAAATATTTACAGACAAAGCTACAAGCGTGGCAAAACCGACGATACTGTAAAGATTGTTGGACAGTGTGACGAGTCGCTTCATGGTACAAAGGTGCATTTTCTGCCGGATCCGGAGATTTTTGAGGAGACAGTGTATGACTACGATACATTAAAGCAGCGTCTCAGAGAGACAGCCTTCCTCACAAAAGGACTTAAGATTACTTTAAAGGATGTGCGTGAGAACAGCCATCACAATCATGTATTCCACTATGAGGGCGGAATCAAGGAATTTGTAGAGTATCTTAACCGTGGCAAGGAGGCTCTCTATGATGAGGTAATCTACTGTGAGGGAACACAAAACGGTGTTTATGTAGAGGTTGCATTGCAGCACAATGATTCGTTTAATGATTCAACTTTCAGCTTTGTAAACAATGTAATCACACCTGAGGGAGGTACTCATCTCGCAGGCTTTAGAAATGCCCTGACAAAGACCTTCAATACCTATGCGCGTGAGAAAAAGATACTTAAGGATTCAGATCCGGCCCTGACAGGTGATGATATCCGTGAGGGACTTACCGCAATCATCAGTATCAAGATTGAGGAGCCTCAGTTCGAGGGACAGACAAAGCAGAAGCTTGGAAACAGTGAGGCCAGAGGAGCCGTAGATGCTGTTGTATCGGAAAAACTCACATATTTCCTCGAGCAGAATCCTGATGTAGCCAAAAATATCTGTGAGAAATCACTTTTAGCACAGAGAGCCAGAGAGGCCGCAAGAAAAGCAAGAGACCTGACCAGAAGAAAGACCTCTCTCGATGGAGGGACTCTGCCGGGCAAGCTGGCTGACTGCTCAGACAAGGATCCTAAAAACTGTGAAATTTTCATAGTCGAGGGAGATTCCGCCGGCGGTTCTGCAAAGACAGCAAGGAGCCGTGCTACACAGGCAATTTTACCTCTGCGAGGCAAGATACTGAATGTTGAAAAGGCAAGACTTGACCGTATATATGACAATGCAGAAATCAGAGCCATGATTACAGCATTCGGAACAGGAATCCATGAGGATTTTGATATAACAAAGCTGCGTTATGACAAGATAATCATCATGACAGATGCCGATGTAGATGGTGCCCATATCGCTACTCTCATGCTCACCTTCCTCTACAGATTCATGCCTGATCTGATCAAGGAGGGACATGTATACCTGGCTACACCGCCACTTTACAAGGTGGAGAAAAACAAGGGTGTATGGTATGCCTATGATGATGACGAGCTCAAGCAGATTTTAAATGACATAGGCCGTGACAATAATAACAAGATCCAGCGATATAAGGGACTTGGCGAGATGGATGCTGATCAGCTTTGGGAGACAACAATGGATCCTGACCACAGAATTTTGAAACAGGTCATGATAGACGGAGAAAATTCATCTGAGCTTGATGTGACATTTACCACACTGATGGGTGATAAGGTAGAGCCAAGAAAAGAATTTATTGAAGCTAATGCCAAGTATGTAACAAATCTTGACATCTAGCAGGGAGGAGTAATTTAAGTGGACGACAAAATTTTTGACCAGATACAGCAGGTCGATTTGAAAAAAACAATGGAGAGCTCCTACATAGATTACGCGATGAGCGTTATTGCAAGCCGTGCCCTCCCTGATGTCAGGGACGGATTAAAGCCTGTTCAGAGGCGAGTACTCTACTCTATGGTCGAGCTCGGAAATACACCTGACAAGCCACACAGAAAATGTGCGCGTATTGTCGGTGATACAATGGGTAAATATCATCCACACGGAGACAGCTCAATCTATGGAGCACTCGTAAATATGGCACAGGACTGGTCTATGAGATACACACTCGTGGACGGTCATGGAAACTTTGGTTCAGTCGATGGAGACGGAGCTGCCGCCATGCGATACACAGAGGCAAGACTCTCAAAGATTTCTCTTGAATTAATCAAGGATATCGGCAAAAATACAGTAGATTTTGAGCCAAACTTTGATGAGACAGAAAAAGAGCCGACAGTGCTCCCATCAAGATATCCGAACCTCTTAGTAAACGGAACCACAGGAATCGCGGTAGGTATGGCAACCAATATCCCACCTCACAATCTGCGTGAAGTGGTAAATGCCGTAGTGCGCCTTATCGACAACGATATCGAGGACAAAGAAACCACAATTGATGAGCTTATCGATGTGGTAAAGGGACCGGATTTCCCTACAGGCGGCATAATTCTCGGAACAAGTGGCATCAAAGAGGCTTACAGAACAGGCCGCGGAAAAATAAGAGTCCGTGCTGTCACCAATATCGAGCCGATGGAAAACGGCAAAAACAGAATTGTAGTGACAGAGCTGCCATACAACGTAAACAAAGCTCGTCTTATTGAGAAAATAGCCGAGCTTCATAAGGAAAAAAAGATAGATGGAATAACAGACCTTCGCGACGAGACAAGCCGTGAGGGAATGAGAATCGTGGTAGAGCTCCGCCGTGATGTGAACCCGAGTGTAGTTTTAAACCTGCTTTTTAAGCATACACAGCTCCAGGATACGTTTGGAGTGATAAACCTTGCACTCGTAAACGGAGAGCCAAAGGTATTAAATTTATACGATCTGCTCAACTACTATCTCATCCACCAGAAGGATGTAGTGACCAGACGTACAAAGTTTGATCTTGACAAGGCGGAGGCCAGAGCACATATTGTAGAGGGTCTCATTATTGCCCAGGACAACATAGACGAGGTAATAAGTATTATCCGCTCAAGCCAGACCACTCAGCAGGCAAAGACCAGATTGATGGAGAGATTTGGTCTGACCGATGAGCAGTCACAGGCAATTGTCGATATGCGTCTTAAGGCTCTTACAGGACTGGAAAGAGAAAAGCTCGAGGCTGAGTATAAGGAGCTCATGGCTCAGATTGCGCAGTTAAAGGCAATTCTTGCCGATGAGAAAAAGCTTCTTGGAGTAATCAGGGAGGAAATTATCGCAATTGCAGATAAATATGGCGACGACAGAAAGACAGAAATAGGCTATGACGAGTATGATATGTCGATGGAGGATCTCATTCCTGAGACAAATACAGTCATAACAATGACAAAGGTAGGCTACATAAAGCGCATGAGCACTGACAATTTCAAGGCTCAGCACCGCGGTGGCAAGGGAATAAAGGGAATGGAGACAATCGAGGATGATTATATCGTCGAGATGCTCATGACCACATCACATCACTACCTGATGTTTTTCACAAATACAGGAAGAGTATACAGAATCAAGGCATATGAGATACCGGAGGCTAGCCGCACATCAAGAGGCACAGCCATCATCAATCTCATACCTCTTCAGCCTGACGAGAAAATAACAGCCATGATTCCAATCAAAGAATACGAGGATGACAAGTATCTGTTCATGGCTACAAGAAACGGAATAGTCAAGAAAACACCGATAAAGGATTATGAGAATATCCGAAAGAACGGACTTGCAGCAATCAATCTGCGCGAGGACGACAAACTCATAGAGGTCAAGGTCACAGACAATTCAGAGGATATTTTGCTCTTCACCAAATTCGGACAGTGTATCAGATTCAAGGAGACAGATGTGCGCTCAACAGGCCGTACAACCATGGGTGTTATCGGAATGAATCTTGCACCAAATGATGTAATAATCGCAATGCAGACCGCATCAATGGGTGAGGCAGTGCTTTTGGTATCATCAAACGGACTTGGAAAACGTACACGAATTGACGAATTTACCACACAAAACCGTGGCGGTAAGGGAGTAAAATGCTACAAGATTACAGAAAAATCAGGTAATCTCGTAGGAGTCAAATCAGTTGAAAACGATGACGAGCTCATGCTCATCACAACAGAGGGAATTATCATCAGAATCCAGGTAAGTGATGTAACAGTGCTTGGACGAATCACAACAGGTGTCAAGCTCATCAACCTGAAAGAAGGAGTGAGCGTAGCCAGCATCGCAAAGGTAGTAGAGGATAAGACTCTCATGCCACCTGATGAAGCTAAGGAAGAGGCTGACGAATCAGAAAATAGTGACGAAGACTCACAAGAAAATAATAATTCACATGCCGAAGCTATCGAAAATAACACAGAAGCATAACTAAATTCATAAAAGCAGGGTCATAAGATCCTGCTTTTTGCGAATGTGGTGATACTATTCGAGCTGTATTGAGAAAAAATGTTTACATGCAAGCACTATACATCATATTTGCGTTTTCAGAGGCTTTGAATAGTAATAAATAAACATGATACAAAAAAATAAATATGTTTATCCACAAAAACACAAAAAATAATCTTGAATTGTGGATAAAAGGTGCCGGAATTTAAAATTAGGTGTATAGAGTGATAAAGAACAGGTAACTATTCAGAAGCATGATTCTGATTAGTTAAGAATACAATAAAAATATTTAAAATACAGAGAATAAAAAGAGAGGAAAAGAAATGATCAGGGAAATAAACGTTTCAGAAATAACAGCTGCAATAAAGGAAATGTGCATACAGGCAAATCATTTTCTTTCGCCGGACATGGACAAGGCACTTAAAGCTGCAACAGCAAATGAAGAATCACCTTTAGGTAAAAAAATATTAAACCAGCTACAGGAAAACTTAAAAATAGCAGGCGAGGATATGATACCGATATGTCAGGATACCGGAATGGCAGTTTTTTTCATAGAAATAGGCCAGGATGTCCATTTTACGGGAGGCGTATTGGAGGATGCCATAAATGAAGGAGTCAGACAGGGCTACACAGACGGCTATCTGAGAAAATCAGTGGTAAAGGATCCTCTCATCAGGGAAAATACAAAGGACAACACACCTGCAGTCATCCATTACTCAATAGTTTCCGGCGACAAAGTCAAAATAACCTTTGCACCAAAGGGCTTTGGAAGTGAAAACATGAGCCGTGTATTTATGTTAAAGCCGGCAGATGGTATAGAGGGAGTAAAAAATGCGATTCTGACAGCAGTTTCAGATGCAGGGCCAAACGCATGTCCTCCTATGGTTGTCGGAGTCGGAGTCGGTGGAACCTTTGAAAAATGCGCAATAATGGCAAAAAAAGCGCTGACAAGAGAAGCAGGCGCACATTCAGACATAGAGTATGTGGCAGAGCTTGAAAAAGAGATGCTTGAAAAAATTAATAATCTGGGTATAGGGCCTGGAGGACTCGGCGGAAGCACTACTGCCCTCGCAGTAAACATAAACACATATCCAACCCACATTGCAGGATTGCCGGTTGCGGTAAATATTTGTTGTCACGTAAACCGCCATGTAGTGAAGGAATTGTAAAGAATTATTGCATAGACGAGCCATCTTGAGAAAAAATACTGTTTACATGCAAGAATGAGCATCAGCATTTTTATTCTCAGTGGTTCTGTATAGATACAAAATACAGTAAAAATAAAAGAATTAGGAGAAAAAAATGGAAAAACATATAACAACTCCAATCACACAGAAAATAACAAAAGACCTTAAATCAGGAGACTATGTATACATAACAGGTGAAATGTATGTGGCAAGAGATGCTGCACACAAAAGAATGATAGAGGCGTTGGACCGTAAAGAAGAACTGCCAATAGATATAAAGGATTCGACAATCTACTATATGGGACCATCACCGGCCAGAGATGGTCGTCCAATTGGCTCAGCCGGACCTACAACAGCAACAAGAATGGACAAATATGCCCCAAGACTGCTTGATTTAGGTGAAAAAGCAATGATTGGCAAAGGAAAAAGATCAAAAGAAGTAATAGATGCAGTCATTCGCAATAAAGCTGTGTATTTTGCCGCAGTCGGTGGAGCAGGCGCTCTCCTTTCAAAATGCATAAAATCATCAGAAGTAATTTGCTATGATGATCTCGGTGCAGAGGCAATAAGAAAGATATACGTAGAAGATTTCCCGGTAATTGTGGTAATAGACAGTGAAGGAAACAATCTGTACGAGACTTCAATAAAAGAATTTAAAAAAATATAAAAATACTATTGACAAAACAAAGAAAATTTTATAGAATAAACAATGCGTCACGTAAGTGCGTAAAACATTTAAATAATTTATGTAAAGACTTTGGAGAAGTACTCAAGTGGCCGAAGAGGTGCCCCTGCTAAGGGTATAGGTCGGGAAACTGGCGCGAGGGTTCAAATCCCTCCTTCTCCGTTTTATCTTCTACATAAAATAATTTAAAAAAGTTCTTGACAAATGCAAAGCATTTTGATAGAATAAACAAGCTGTCGCAAGACAGAGAACTTAAAACAAAGTTCAAAAAAATAAAAAAGTGCTTGACAAACGAACAGCAATTTGATAAAATAAACAAGCTGTCGCAAGAGAGCAAAACAAAGAACATTGATAACTGAACAGTGAGAAACCTTGAAAGATTTTGAGAATCAATCAGAACGCTTCAATGAAAATTGAAGACCTTTAAAACAGTAAATTCAGATTCTATCTGAATGAACGAATTAGCCAAGTTTAACTTGACTGAGATCAACTTTTTAACATGAGAGTTTGATCCTGGCTCAGGATGAACGCTGGCGGCGTGCTTAACACATGCA
>OICF01000025.1_pt1 | contig 63825 bp, 59 predicted proteins | sample 1581211 | NCBI WGS metagenome assembly OICF01 (sample SAMEA3882534, study PRJEB24775) | human gut metagenome | biome: human-associated habitat; feature: intestine environment; material: feces | place: Netherlands | collected 2009/2010
GCATACCGCCAAGTCGCATAAAATAAGGAAAGTTGAGATTTTAGTTATACAAACTGGAATTTGCAGGAGTGTGTTACATGTATGACTGTTGAAGATGCGATTAATTATTTGGTGTAATAGGTGGTGATATTTTTTGAAAAATGAAATTGTTTTATTTACAGATGGTGATATAAATCTTGAAGTTGAGTTAAGCCCAGAATTAGAAACTGTATGGTTGACGCAGAAACAAATGGAAGAATTATTTGATGTTAAGCATGCTACAGTGAGTGAGCATATTTCCAATATTCTTTCTTCAGGAGAATTAGATGGAACTTCTGTCGGTTTTTCCGACAAAAGTTCTGGAGGAAGAAAACCCAAGATATATAATCTTGATATGATATTATCCGTGGGATATCGTGTTAATTCAAAACGAGGCATCGCATTTCGTAGATGGGCTAATTCTGTTTTAAAGCAATATGTGATTCAAGGCTATGCTATTAATGAAAAACGATTGCAAGCGCTTGAAAGAACCGTTGATATTCAAACAAAGATGCTTGCGTGCACATTGGAGGTTGAAGAATCAGACATTTTAAAGGCTGTTACCTCGTATACAGATGCATTAATGCTTTTAGACCAATATGATCATCAATCCCTTAAAAAACCTGTGGGAAACAGACCTATATATAAAATAACATATGAGGAATGTAAAAAAATGGTTTCACACATGGAGGATTTCATTTAAATCGGATATATTTGGTGTGGAGAAAGAAAAAGGTAAAGTTGAGGGTATTTTGGCAGCAGTTTATCAGAGTGTGTTTGGTGGAGATGTATACCCGTCATTAGAGGAAAAAGCTGCTAATTTATTATATTTTATGATTAAGGATCATCCATATGCAGATGGATGTAAACGAATTGCAGCATCTTTGTTTTTGGAATTCCTTGCTCGGAATAATGCCTTGTATAGAGATGATAGTAAGATAATCAGTGATGGAGCATTGGTTGCGATTACACTTATGATTGCAGAGTCAAGACCAGAAGAAAAAGATATAATGGTGAATCTTGTAATGAATTTTTTGACAATGTAGTTAGTTCGTGAAATTTATTATTTAATGAAATTGGTAAATCGGAATTTCTTGAAAAAAATAAAAAAATACAGGCAGTAATAAGATACTAACAGATGGGAGAAATAAAATGGAATACAGAAAATTTGATAATGTAATAATAGCGAGAATTGACAAAGGGGAGGAGATTTTAGAGCAACTGAAAGCAATTGCTATAAATGAGAATATAAAGCTTGCCAGTATCAATGCTCTTGGAGCTATCAATGATTTCACAATCGGAGTATATAAGATAGATGAGAAGAAATATTACTCAAACAGTTTTAAAGGGTATTATGAAATTACATCACTGACAGGTACGATCAATACAATGGATGGAGAATATTATGCGCATCTTCATATGAGTGTCGGGAATGAGAAAGGTGAAGCGTTTGGAGGGCATCTGAACAGAGCTGTCGTGAGTGCAACCTGTGAGATGGTAATTACGGTCATTGATGGAAAAGTTGACAGAGTTTATGATGAAGAAACAGGGCTTAATGTATTCAAGTTTGCTAACTTTCCCTTTGAGAAAGAAGTGCTGAAAAAAGCCGGGAAAAAGGATATAATAGCTACCAAAAATATCGGGAAAACTTTGTGAAAATAGAGGATTGCGTTTTGGCAGAGTCCTATGTAAAATAATCGGAAAAGAATGAAAAAAAAGGAGATTCTTATGGGAACAAATGAAAAAAATATGACCACTGGATCACCTGGAAAACTGATCATTACTTTTGCCATACCACTGATGCTTGGAAATATCTTTCAGCAGTTTTATACGATGGCAGATACCATGATCGTCGGACAGGTGGTAGGGGTTGAAGCACTGGCGGCAGTAGGCGCCGGAGACTGGCTGGTATGGCTGGTGTTCGGTATCATGACAGGTATCACACAGGGTTTTTCTATTCTGGTAGCTCAGTTTTATGGAGCAAGGGAAAAAGAAAATCTGAAATGCGCGGTGGCGAAAAGCTATATCATGACAGCACTGCTTTCTGTGATTGTACTTGCGGTAAGTGAAGGGGCAGTTTATCATGTTCTTTTGTTTTTACAGACACCGGATAATGTCATTGACCTGACAATGCTATATCTTCGGCTGATCTTTGCCGGAATTCCGATCATAGCGGCTTATAATATATTTGCAGCGATTCTTCGAGCACTGGGTAACAGCAGATCTCCACTGATAGCAATGACCGTAGCAGCGTTGATCAATGTGGGACTGGACCTGTTATTTGTGGCAGTTTTTGGCTGGGGTGTAGCCGGAGCAGCAGTGGCGACAGTCATCGCACAGGGATTTTCAGCCCTGTACTGTCTGATGGTGTTACGGAAAATTCCGGATATCCGACTGGAAAAACAGGACTTCTACAGACAGCCGGCAATGAGTCTGCGGCTTTTGAAAGTGGCGACTCCTCTTGCGATCCAGAATGTGATCATCTCTGTAGGGGGGCTTACAGTACAGTATGTAGTCAATGGATTTGGATTCCTGTTTGTGGCTGGATTTACAGCATCAAACAAATTATATGGAGTTTTAGAGATGGCTGCCGTTTCATACGGATATGCAATTACAACCTATGTAGGCCAGAATCTTGGTGCAAAGAAATATCAGAGAATCCGGAAAGGTGTGCATAGCGGAACTTATATGGCATTGCTTACTGCTGTTGTGATCTCAGGTGTGATGGTGTTATTCGGACGCAATATATTGTCACTGTTTGTATCCGGCGAACCGGAACAGATCCGACAGGTGTTAGACATTGCATATAAATATTTGTTTATTATGGCAATTTTTCTATGGGTACTGTATCTGCTGTATGTATATCGTTCGGCGATTCAGGGTCTGGGTAATACCCTGATTCCCCTCGCCAGTGGCATTGCAGAATTTGTGATGCGTGTCAGTGTTGCATTATTGTTACCAAAACTGATCGGTGAAGACGGAATTTTTTATGCGGAAATTTGTGCCTGGACCAGCGCAGCTGTTTTATTGTTTATAAGTTATATGATTATTATACGAAAATACAAAGAATAAGGTTTCCTCTTCTAACTTATCCCATTTCATGGTATGATAATAGAAATTCAGCGTTTTCAAAATGACTATACCATACACTTCAGGGGCTTCTTTGACGGCGCTTTATCATTGTATCTCGCGCGGTCACACACAAACTTCCGCTCACATCTGCGCGCTTCATTTCCGGCAGTTCTTCTGCTCTCCGTGCGCCTGATGGCAGGTCACATCAAAGAAACTTTCATCTTATTATTTACAATGGCCGGCGCCTGCCTCATCGTCTTCCTGGTTCCCGGACTTTTCGTCCTTTTTCCCGGAATCCTCTGCGGCATCGCCAGCCATCTGATTGAGCCTGGTTTAAAAAAGGCTCTTGCTATTGATTAATCCAGTTCTTTATAGTCAAAACTGCGGAATTCTGCTGTCTGATCGTATCCGGAGTAGTCCACGCATGCCATGCCGACAAATGCTCCGGTGAAGAATCCACCGTATGACTGGAGTACGTAATCATCGGACAATACAGCGGCATCCAGTGTGCCCGGAATTTCTGTATAGTTCTTTCCGTCAAAGGAATACTCGTAGCTGTAAGACTGCTTTCTTACTTTTGTGCGAAGCCATACAAATTCAACATCATCCGGTACCGGAATCGCATCGTCGCGAAGGAACGAACGATATCCGCCACGATTGCACTCTGCCACTTCGATCACGCGGCCATTTTTCTCATTCCATGTAACGAAAGCGAATGACCAGTGCTTATCATTGTAAAAATTTGTCAATCCAGCCATCTGCTGATAGTTGAACGGATCAAATTTCACTTTCACTTCGGCATCAAAGTTAAATGCCTGCCAGCGTTTTGCTACCAACGAAAGCTCATGCTTATTGCAGAGGGATCCTTTTCCTACCAATGTCAGCCTGCCATCCCCTGTCGTACCCATTTCCTTGGTAAATGGTACGCGGAGGGTATTCCACTCATCATGAAGTTTTGGTGTGTCAAATTCATCATGCATCGAATGATTTGCCGGTGCTTCTGTCAAGATTGCATCTTTCGGCGCATCCACAAGCACTTTTCCGCCATGTCCGCCCTCGATACGAGGCCAGCCTTCTTCATCCCAGTATACTTTCTGAATTGCCGTCTCACGGCCAAGCGGACACCAGCCGCGTGGGTCGATCGAACTTTCATTTTCGTGGTGCCACGGTCTTCCACACAAACTTGCATAATACCACTCACCGCCGGGAGTCTCTACGAGAGCACCATGTCCCTGCTTCTGGATCTCAAGTTCCGGCGTATCAAAGTTTGTAATAAACGGATCGCCAGGCTCTGTCTCAAAACTCAACGCATCTAACGTCTTTGAACGAGCTACTACTTCCTGATGTGTCCAAACGGTTCCACCCTGTGCAGCAAACAGATAATAATATCCGTTGATCTTATACAAATGTGGTCCCTCAACCAGTTTGACGTCCGTTCCGGCGTAGATCGTACGTGCTGTCTCCGGTTTTAATTTCATTGTCTCTGTGTCAAATTCTGTCACTGTAATACCGTCAAAAGTATGGTGGTATTCGCGATGATCCCATGTCTGCTGAACAAGGTATTTGCGTCCGTCATCATCATGGAACAACGATGCGTCAAATCCCACACCATTGACACGGATCGGATCCGACCATGGTCCGCGGATATCTTCTGCCGTCGTCAGATAATTGATCATATCTTTGAACGGTCCTTCGGTTACTTTTACATCCGTATAAATCAGCCAGAATTTTCCATCTGCATAGGAAAGATCAGGCGCCCAGATACCTCCCGATGACGGATTTCCTTTCATATCAAGCAATGTCGTCGTGGACAATGCGGATGGAAGAAGATTCCAATGTACTAAATCTTTTGACTCGTGCAGACGAACTCCCGGAAACCACTCAAACGTAGAGTTCGCAATGTAATATGTATCATCCACACGGATAATGGATGGATCTGCATTAAATCCCGGCAAAACCGGATTTTTAATCTGCAACATAACTGTATGCCTCCTTACTGTTAATCTATCTCTATCATACAGGAAAATGGGGGATTTGCAATGGGAAAAAGAAGAAAAAAAAGAATTTATACATGTTCTGATAAAATTTTATGCGGTCTTGGAAGAATGGATGCCGGTGGAGGAGAACTTACGGAAAAGATTCCGCAACTGGATGATTTCGATTAATCTTCTCAAACTCCCTTCCTCCCAGGGTATTGTGGGTGAAAAGTCTTTTGTTGCTTCCAGCTGATGCATTTTTCCGGTATTGTCCAGGGGTACAGCCGTTATGCTGACGGAACTGTCTGCAGAAATGCTCTACATTATTATAACCACATTGCTCGGAAATGTCGCGGATGGAGTATTCGCTGCACTCTAATAAATCCTGTGCACGGCGCAGACGTCCTTCGATGACATTGTCCATGCAGGAGGAGCCAAATTTGCGGTGATAGAGAGTCTGAAGATGACTGGGACTTAAGTGAAGCTTCGCAGCCATCATGTTTATATTCCATGGAAGCTGAGGATTATTGTAGATCATCTTATGCAATGCAATCAGCTCATGATCGTGAATACCCGGGGTCTCATTCTGGATTCCTTCTCTTAATTTGGAGAACAGAACCCGCAGCAGGTGAGTAATGTTTGCTTCGCTTTCAGAGGAGAAAAAGGCGGACTCCCAGGTTAGTAATTTAAAAAGCTGATGACAGTATTCCGGATCTGTTACGGGAAATGGGGTGTTTGTTAACGGAAACAGCTTCACGAAGGAGTGATCGGAACGAAAACGAATCCAGTCATTCCGGTATTCTTCACCGGCAGCACGGTAATAAATCCTGCTTCCTGGTGTATACAGAATAGCAGAATTGGCGGCTGTCCGCATTAGTCTTCCGTCTATGAGCAGCTCCGAGGGAGAGTCGAAAAGAAGCAGAAGATAGCCTGTAAAGCCATTCGGAATATCATATATAAAATCTGAGGGGTGAACGGCACTGTAGCCGACAAATTCAATTTCAGTCATCTGGAATCTCCGCTCTGATACATCAGAGGATATATCAATTTTCTTATAGTATAAATCATTGGAAACTTTAAATCAATGTGATAGTATCAGATTAATATGGCAATCGTCATTAGAGAGCTGCGGATCGTGCAGCGGTCAGACATCTGATGCGTGACTGCATAGGAACATGATTTAGAAGAGGAAGTTATTCAATGGCCCATTGAAGTATGGAACGAGCCCAATCTTTGCGGCTTCTGGGAAAATGCGGATATGCAGGAATATTTTAAGCTGTTCCATAGAACCTTTGATGCCATAAAGGAAGTGAATCCGGATCGAGGATATGACTATGATCGTGTGGTCAGCTTGAAGGCTTAAACTAGCACCCAGTAATTTGCTTTATGAAACAATGTACATGGATTAGGCTTGCAAAGGAGGATATCAAAGTGAAAAAACAAGCGTTTAACCCATATTTACCGTCCTGGGAGTATATTCCGGACGGAGAACCTTATGTTTTTGGCGATCGCGTATATGTTTACGGATCCCATGATTACTTTAACGGATATGTTTTCTGCATGGGAGACTATGTGTGCTGGTCAGCTCCGGTCGATGACCTGGGCAACTGGAGATATGAGGGTGTGATTTATCCGAAGACAGCCGATCCGCTGAACCCGGAAGGCAAAATGTGTCTGTATGCCCCAGATGTTACGGTGGGACCGGACGGAAGGTACTATCTTTATTACGTGTTGGACAAGGTTTCGGTAGTTTCAGTTGCTGTATGTGATACTCCGGCAGGAAAGTATGAATTTTATGGCTATGTTCATTATGAAGATGGCACACGTCTGGGCGAAAAGGAAGGTGATGAGCCCCAGTTTGACCCGGGGGTTCTGACGGAAGGAGATGTGACATATCTTTATACCGGATTTTGCGGAAAAGGTGATAAATCCCGTACCGGAGCTATGGCTACGGTGTTGGGAGCAGATATGCTGACGATCAGAGAAGCTCCGGTGTTTGTGGCCCCTGGCTGTGAATATGGTGCCGGTACCGGATTTGAGGGACATGAGTTTTTTGAGGCACCTTCCATCCGTAAAGTAGGTGACACCTATTATTTTGTCTATTCATCCATATTAATGCACGAATTATGTTATGCCACCAGCAAGAATCCTACCAGGGACTTTGTCTATGGCGGAGTTATTATCAGTAATTGTGATCTGCACATCGATACCTACAAGCCGGCAGATATGCCAACAGCTTACGGTGCCAATAATCACGGAAGTATTGTGCAGATCGGAGAGGACTGGTACATTTTTTATCACAGGCATACCAATAATACCTGGTACAGCAGACAGGGATGTGCTGAAAAGCTGCAGATTATGCCGGACGGCAGTATTCCACAGGTAAAAATTACCTCCTGCGGTTTAAATGGAGGTCCGCTTGATGGGAAAGGCGAATACCCCGCTTATCTTGCATGTAATCTGTTTACCGATACCCCATCAGTTTATGTGGGCGAAGGGAATTTTCCACGAGTAATGCAGGACGGCAGGGATGGAGACGAAGAAGTTGGATATATTGCCAATATTACAGATTCAACTACCATCGGCTTCAAATATTTTGACTGCCATGATATTCGTGAAATCAGTATTTGGACCCGGGGCTATGCAGATGGCACTTTTGAAGTAAAGACAGCATGGGATGGAGAGGTACTGGCGACATTAGAGGTTCAATATACCAATGTATGGGAAAAGTATACCGCACCGGTTACGATTCCGGATGGAATACAGGCGCTTTACCTGACCTATCGCGGTAACGGAAATGCTGCATTAAGATCATTTGAGTTATCATAATCTATGTTATTGCATATACAGGCAGTGATCAAAACTCTTGGAATGTAAAAAAGGAGACTACAATGAGCAAGTTAAAGATTAAAACAAAGGAAAGACGATTTGAGACAGCCAGGGATTTATATGGAATCTTTTTTGAAGACATTAACCGTTCCGGAGACGGAGGACTTTATCCGGAAATGCTTCGAAACAGAAGCTTCGAAGATTCCGTTTTACCGGAGGGTTATATACAGCAGGAGGATGGCATCCATGTAAAAACTGTATCCGGATGGCTGGATGAGTTTTGCAACGGAGAAGGCTTATGCCGCTGGGTAAAGGACAACAATATTCCGGAGACAGAAATACCGGCATGGTATACACACAATGCAAAGATGGAACTGGAACTGACGGATACCCTGAATGAACATCGGGACGCAGCTCTGCGTATACAGTTTGAAAAGGGCGGATCTCTGACTAATACCGGTTACTGCGGTATATCCGTAAAGGCTGGAGAAAGTTACTCTTTGTATTTATTTGCAAAAGCAAAGGAAGAAATAGGACTGGACGTAGCGATCGAATATCAGGGAAAAGTACTGACTGGAAACAGTCTGGTGGTTTCCGGTCAGGAGTATACAAGATATGACATGAAGCTGACAGCAGCTGAGGATTGTCACGAGGCACAGCTTACTATTTCCTGCAAAGAAGGCGGAGAGATTCTGCTGGGATTTATTTCACTAATGCCTGACAATACATACATGGGGCATGGACTCAGAACAGATCTTGTAGAAAAGATTAAGGGAATGAGTCCAAAGTTTATGCGTTTTCCCGGAGGCTGTATTGTGGAAGGAACGACACCGTCCACAGCGATGAGATTTCGGGATACGGTAGGTCCGGCATGGGAAAGACCAAGTAAGCTGTTTTTATGGCATTATAGAAGTACATTAGGACTTGGCTTTCATGAATATCTGCAGCTTTGCGAGGATCTGGGGATGGAGCCCATGTATGTATGTAACTGCGGAATGACCTGTCAGGGAAGAAAGAGTGTCCTTCTGGAAGGAGAGGCTCTTGATGAAATGGTACAGGATACACTGGATGCCATTGAATATGCTATCGGCTCTAAGGAAAGCAAATGGGGAAGGCTTCGTGCTTCTATGGGGCATCCGGAACCCTTTAAAATGACCTATCTGGAAATTGGTAATGAAAACTGGGGTCCGGATTATGAAAAGCGATACAACATGATTTATAAGAAGGTAAAGGAACTGTATCCCCAGATTAAAACCATAGCCAATGAGCATGTAGAGAAAAATGGTTGTCCTGCCGAGTGCGTGGATGAACATTTTTACAATACAACAGAGTTCTTTGCAGAACGTGTAAATTATTATGATGATTACGATCGTAAGGGACCAAAAATCTTTGTAGGAGAGGTGGCTGTAAACGAAGGCAACTATATGGGACAGTTGTATGCGGCTTTGGGAGAAGCGGCTTTCCTTATGGGTATTGAGAAAAATCAGGATATCGTAACATTGGCCTCTTATGCTCCATTATTTGAAAATGTAAATTACAGAGCGTGGTATCCTAATCTGATTCGTTTCAATAATCATCAGAGCCTTGGAATTCCTACTTATTATGTCTGGAAAATGTTCGGTGAAAATCGCGGAGAATATGTGGTGCGATCCGAAGATGAGGGAGGACGTGTTTATCGTCCGAGAACCGGAATGGCATCTTTAAAATCCAATAAGGAACTTCGCTTCAGAAATCCCATTTGGAATGGAGAAGAAGCAAAGATTACTCATGAATTAATGGGACATGTGCAGGATACAGAGGATGGCCTCCTGCTTCAGCTTCCGGATGAGGAGCAGAAAAAGGAATTTCACAGTATTCTGGAATGGGCTGATGAGACCAAGAGCTTTGTGGTATTTGGAGAAGAAGACCAGACTTATGGAAGATTTGAGACCGATATTTTTGTTGAGGAAAATGCTTACTTCGAGTTGGGTATATTCAGTGCCAGGGTGGTTCGCTCCTATTATGAGGAGCAGCTCGTGATTACGGCCGGAGTGGAAAAAGAATGGGATGCAGCTCTGGTGCGTCCGTTCCTTTGGAAGGTTAATGGAGGACAATGTTCACTGGAAGAATTTGGCTTTATGCATGACACCAAGCCGACTGAGGACTTTGCTATTTCAGTAAAACCGGGAGAATATCACCGCTTTGGATATGAAACGGACGGAAAACAGATTCGCCTGTATGTTGATGGTGAGCTACAGAAGGAAATTTCGATTCCCTACGGACCTGCTTTTGTTTCGGTAGTAACTGACACCAAGGACGAAATCATTATTAAGGCGGTTAATTTTGCAGGAGATGTGGATCCGGTTTCCATTACACTGGACTGTCAGGTACAGGGCGACTATACCGTAACACTTCTTAGCGGTGAAAAAGGGGATGAAAACAGCTTTGAAGAGCCGGAGAAGGTGAAGAATATTACCGTGAATATGCATGGAGCTTCCTCAGAGTTCGTATACGAGGCACCGCCATATTCTGTTAGTGCTTTGCGATTGAAGAAGTGCGAAGCGTTTTAGAGGTTGACGCTGAACAGAAGATAAGAGCATGATCACCATCGGTGTCAATATGACCGATACGACAAAAAACTGGAGAATCCGTCATGGAGCTTTTGACAGAGATACTTCGATTGCGATTCCTGTAATATTGGCAACAATGTTAAAGAACAAAGGTTATGAAGTGGACTTTTCATTGCCGTGGGGATTACCGCATAGCGGAGATTATGATCTGGAAGAATTGTTTGCATGGATCGATAAGCTTGCCAAATAATGGAACAGCCGAATTACGTGTTACAGTTTAAAGAAGGCAGATATGTGCCAAAGCATGAATCTACGATAAGGTGATTTATAAAGAGCGTATGTCAAAAATATTGTTGACATATGCCCTTTCCCGAATGCTTTAGAATTTCTTTCGGCATATGTTATGTTGGGAGAAGAGTTCAATCTTTTGCTTCGATGTACCTTTATGTGTATTAATAAGCATGGAGAGAGATATAGTTTCTCTCTTCTGCATAGTTCCGTAATGATTGCTGCTTGACAGTCTCATTCAAGTTCGCTATAATGATAAACGCAAAATTTTAGTGGACTTTTCCGGATTCGGTCATCTTTTTGCCACACAGCTATCTTGTGATAGTTGTGTGGCTTTTTTGTTGCTTGTATCTCGGAAGTATTAGCAGAATGGAGGACTATAATGTTCGGACAATTTGTGGAGAAGAGGGAAAGCATGCAGACAAATAACAAAATGGCGGTTGCGCCCGTTGGAAAACTCATCTGGCAAATGTCGATACCGCCGCTGATTTCCATGTTTCTGCAATATTCCTATAATCTGATAGACAGCGCGTTTGTAGCGCGGCTGAGTGAAAATGCTTTGACGGCGGTTTCCCTGTCGTTTCCCATTACAACTTTGATGAATGCGACATCTATCTGGATCGGCGTTGGCGTGAATGTACTGATTGCAGGGTATCTGGGACAGAGAAAGCAGAATGAGGCAAATACTACCGTCACACATGGATTGTTACTGGCCTTTGGAATTGGTGCTTTGCTCAATCTTCTGTCATTACTGATTATGAAACCCTACTTTAGGGCATTTACCAATAACGAAGAAATTTATCAGTTGAGTCTTGCATATATGAGCGTATGTTCGTTCATGCAAATTCCCAACATGGTGCATATCGCAATCCAGAAGATGATACAGGCTACCGGGAACATGATTGCTCCTATGTGGTTCCAGATTGCAGGAGTGGTCGTTAATTTTGTATTTGACCCACTCCTAATTTTTGGTATTGGTGTTTTTCCAGCTATGGGGATCCGTGGCGCTGCGGTGGCTACTGTTGCGGGCTATTTGTTATCCATGATTTTGGCATTTGCCTTGCTGCTGGGCAAAAAGCAGAAAGTGCGGATAAAGATCAAAGAATTTCATATACAAAAGTGGATGATTGCCCGTATATTCGCCCTTGGCTTACCATCTTTCATTATGAATGCCCTCAGTTCGTTTATGGTGACATTCGTCAATCTGTTTCTGGTGGCGTATTCCGATACGGCGATTGCATTCTTCGGTGCGTATTTTAAGGTGCAGCAGCTGATCGTTATGACAGTAAACGGCTTGATTCAGGGCTGTTTGCCTGTTATGCGGTTTAACTACGGTGCGGGAAACAGAGATAGGCTGCACTCCGCTTTCCGATACGGAACCGCTTTGGTCTCCGGTATGATGATACTGGGAACATTGACCGTCAACTTCTTTCCGGCGCAGCTTTTGGAATTATTTACAGCGTCAAAAGCCATGCGCTCCTTTGGCATATCCGCCATGCGAATTATGGCGGCAAGCTATCTGTTTTGCGGTCTCTCTACCATGATTTCCACCTATTTTCAGGCGACAGAAAAAGTAGGTTCCAGCATTGCGATTCAATTATGCAGACAACTGCTTTTCCTTGTTCCGGCCTTATGGTGTCTGGACAAATTATTTCAACTGAACGGAATCTGGCTTGCATTTCCTGTTGCGGAAACCGCCACTATGCTCATTGCTCTCATAATAATGGCATGGTATCGCCACAAAAATATCTTATAACATGTTCCAAGGAGGAGAAATGATGAACGATACTTTTATGAAAGAAAAACCGGTATTGCCGCTGATTTTATCCATGGCCATGCCTATGGTTTTATCAATGCTGGTTAATTCTCTATACAACATTATCGACAGCTTTTTCGTCGCGCAGATCAGCGAGGAAGCTATGACGGCATTATCACTGGTTTACCCGGTTCAAAATTTTATCAATGCTGTTGGAATTGGATTTGGCGTTGGAATCAACGCAGTGATCGCCTTCTATCTAGGCGCTGGAGATAACAAAAAAGCAGATCAAGCTGCCACGCAGGGACTTGTGCTTGCCATGATTCACGGCGTTGTTTTGACAGTCTGCGGTATTACAATGATGCCGGCTTTTTTAGGAATGTTCACTTCATCCAAGACAGTGATTGAACTTGGCGTCCACTATTCTGTTATTGCGTTCTCTTTTACATTGATTATAGTTGTTGGTGTTACATTCGAGAAAATATTCCAAGCTGTAGGAAACATGAAAACAACTATGATCAGCCTGATGTGTGGGTGTATAATAAACATTGTCTTAGACCCAGTTCTGATTTTTGGCTATGGTCCATTCCCTGAAATGGGAATCGAAGGCGCCGCGCTGGCAACCGGCATCGGGCAGACCTTGACGCTTGCGATTTATCTGGTCGTTTATTTTGTGCGGCCAATTCGCGTGCATATCCGCAGGCAGTACATTTTGCTCAGCAAAAAGATGGTAATAAAGCTGTACTCCATCGGCATTCCCGCAACCTTGAATATTGCGCTCCCATCTCTTTTGATTTCGGCGCTCAATGCAATTTTGGCGGCATATTCCGAAGTGTATATTCTGGTTTTGGGAATATATTACAAATTGCAGACATTCATCTATCTTCCGGCTAATGGCATTGTTCAGGGGATGCGCCCCTTGATCGGCTATAACTACGGTGCGGGGGAGAATAAAAGAGTCAGCCAGATTTATAAAATCGTCTTGTGCATGAGCGGTATCATTATGGTGCTTGGGACAGTGATATGTCTGCTAATCCCCGGCCAGCTTATGGGGCTGTTTACCCACACAGAAGCGACAATCCAGACCGGGAAAACAGCCCTGCGTATCATCGGCGCCGGTTTTATTGTCTCGGCGGTTTCCGTTACATCTTCCGGCGCACTGGAGGGACTTGGAAAAGGCATTCCTTCGTTACTGATTTCACTTTGCCGGTATGTTGTGGTTATCATCCCAACTGCGTTTTTACTCAGCAGCATTTTCGGAGCGGTTGGCGTCTGGAATGCGTTTTGGATCACGGAAGCGATTACAGCAATCATTTCTATTTGTGTTTACTACAAGGCAATATCACAAAGCCAGCGGAGCCAGTCAACAGTAAAATGAACGTTGCTTTCCCCCCATTGGTGAAAATATCTTTTTTTGATACTGTAATAAAAAGAACATGTAACTATTGAATATGGGCATGAAAATAATATATTTATTCCGCAATTGAAATAATAAAATAAGATAGTATAATGGAACAGAAAGGAAGGACAAAATGATTTTGAAAGCCTGGAGGTGTTAAAATGGTAAAAATTATATCTGACAGTACATGTGATCTGTCACAGGAAGTTTTAGAAAGATACGATATAGATATTATTCCGCTTCATATTGTAAAAGGAGATGAAGAACTGGAGGACGGACCGCAGATAGACATTCACGCATTGTATGAGTGGGCTGATAAAAATAAGACTACACCAAAGACTTCAGCTCCATCTATAGAAACAGCAATGAATGTAATGCGACCATATATTGATGAAGGTAGGGAGATCATATGCTTTTCCATATCAAGTGAGATGTCGACATCAATCAATGTGATCAGAATGGCGGCAGAAGAACTTGATGCGGAAGATAAAGTTACGGTGATAGATTCAAGAAATCTGTCCACAGGAATAGGCCTGCTTGTTGTTGAGGCGGCAGTTATGGCAGCGGATGGTAAATCCCGTGAGGAGATAAAAGCCGGAATTGATGAATTGATCCCGAAGGTAAGAGCAAGCTTTGTTGTAGATACACTTGTGTACCTTTACAGAGGTGGCAGATGCAATGCTGTTTCTGCGCTTATAGGAGGAGCATTGGCGCTTCATCCCATGATCGTTGTAAAGGATGGTAAAATGGATGCAAGCAGGAAATATAGAGGTAAGATCGGTAAAGTCATAAAGAATTATGCAAAAGATCTGGAAGAGGACCTGAAAAACGCAATACCGGATCGGGTATTTATTACACATTCGGAATGTGATGCTAAGACAGTTGAAGAGGTGAGAGATTACATAGCCTCTCTTGGCATTTTTAAGGAAATAATAGAGACAAGAGCAGGTGGTGTGATTTCATCACATTGTGGGCCTGGCACACTCGGAGTGTTATTTATTGCAAAATAATGAAGTTCCATATAGTAAGTACTTTGAAGCTGCTCGGAAAATATAAACATTTTATAAATTATTAGCACTCACTATTGACGAGTGCTAATAATAGGTGTATAACATAGTCAAGAACAAAGGAAAGGAACAAAAAGCAAAGGCTTTGAGTTCTTGAAACATCCCGGTTCCAAAGAAACAGGTTGACACAGATTTTATAGATTAAGAAGGAGAGATGACTTATGTTGATGCCTAGTATTTTTGGAGAAAACTTATTTAACGATGATTGGATGGATTTTTCATTTCCTGATGTTGACAAGGTGCTTTATGGTAAACACGCAAAGAACGTTATGAAGACTGATGTCAAGGAAACAGACAATAGCTACGAAGTAGATATAGATCTTCCGGGATTCAAGAAGGATGAGATTGAGGCTAAGCTGGAGAATGGTTACTTAACTATCAGCGCAGCTAAAGGACTTGACAAGGAAGAAAAGGAAGAAAAGAATGGCAAGTATATCCGCAAGGAGCGTTATTCCGGTGCTATGAGCAGGTCTTTCTATGTAGGTGATGAGCTGAAACAGGAAGATATCAAGGCAAAGTATCAGGACGGTATTCTTAAACTTTCAGTTCCGAAGAAGGAGCAAAAGAAAGTTGAGACCACAAAGCATATTGCTATTGAAGGATAAACTTAATTTAAATCATGTTATGAGAAGTCGCACAGGCCATAGGCCTGTGCGGCTTTTTAAATTAAAATACAAAGGAGCAGTATGATGTTTGCATTAGAGGGAAAGCATAAGAAATGGAAAAATGTCGATAAAGAATGCTATATTGTAATTTGCCTCTCAATCGGATATACTATAGCTTAATTATAGCGGAATGAGGGAAAAATAATGTCAAAAGATGAATATTTAATTACAGATGCCCCGTTAAAGGCGTTGACAGTTTTTGCAATGCCTATGATTTTGGGTAGCTTTTTTCAACAAGTATATAATATGGCTGATTCAATCATCGTTGGCCAGTTTGTAGGCTCCTCTGCACTTGCGGCAGTTGGAGCCTGTGCTGCGCTTACGAATGTGTTCATCTGTATAGCACTGGGAGCCGGTGTAGGAGCCGGTGTGCTTGTGAGCCGCTATTTCGGCGCCAGGGATTACGGCAAAATGAAAACAATAGTATCAACATCACTGATTAGTTTTCTGGTTTTAAGCGTACTTCTGGGTGTCTTTGGCTTTTTCTTTTCACATTCAATGATGAGCTTGCTACAGACACCTGCAGATATACTGGATGAGGCAGTGCTGTATCTTAGGGTTTATTTTGTGGGATTTCCCTTTTTGTTTATGTACAACATACTTTCAACGATGTTTACATCGATTGGCGAGTCAAGGATTCCGTTGGGGCTTTTGATATTTTCCTCTGTGTTAAATATATTTATGGACCTTTGGATGGTGGCAGGCCTTGACCTGGGAGTGTTCGGTGCTGCTCTTGCAACTCTAATTGCTCAGGGAATATCTGCAGTGTTTTCACTTTTGATTTTCCTTAGCCGTATGCGCCGGTATAAAAGTCGCTTTGAATGGTTTGACAGGCATGAGCTTCATTCCATGCTTCGGATTGCTGTGCCTTCGGTTCTCCAGCAGTCTACGGTGTCAATTGGCATGATGATAGTACAGGCAGTTGTGAATCCGTTCGGTACACAGGCGCTTGCAGGATATTCGGCAACGATGAGGGTAGAGAATGTATTTTCACTGATATTTGTATCCATTGGAAATGCAGTTTCTCCGTTTGTTTCCCAAAATCTCGGAGCAAAGAAGACAGAACGTATCAAAAAAGGCTATCACGCTGCGCTGGTGTTAGACCTGTGCTTTGCAGTGCTTGCCTTTATAGTCATTGAAACACTGCATACTCAGATTTCCTCATTATTCCTGGGCAAAGACGGAACGGCCCTGGCATATCAGGTATCCGGAGATTATATGAGATGGCTTGGCTTCTTTTTCATTTTTATGGGTATCAAGATGGCCACCGATGGTGTGCTTCGTGGACTTGGCATCATGCGTCCGTTTCTCGCTGCCAATATGGTAAACCTGGCAATCCGCCTGTCGGTTGCCTTAATCTGTGCGCCGCGTTTCGGTATTGCATTTGTCTGGCTTGCTGTACCGGCCGGCTGGCTTGCCAATTTCCTGATTTCCTATGTGGCTCTCAGAAAATCCTGGCCGGCAGAATAGAAGGTACTATAATTCAAGCTTCAGATAAATCTCATCCCTCTCATCCTGCACTGTTTTGCCGGCGGCAGTCTTTACAATACGATATGCTTGCGTCCTGCTTATAGGCTGGTATCTGCAGGTATAATTGTAAACGTTGTCCCACTTTAATCTAAGCAGGTCACTAATTCTTAGTGCTGTGTTTAATCCCATCACAATTAAACAGTAATTGCGGCTGTATAGTAGAAAATGTTATCCGGCACGTACAATATGACAGACTTTCACCCTCAGAATATCCAAAATCAACAACACAACAGTGGTAAGTTAAAAATATAAAAAATGTAATATTTTGTTTATAAAAGGGTAAGAAAGTAAACACAGCATTTTCACAATTGTCCTGTATACTGACATCATAAACAAAAGAAATACTCATATTAATCTTTTTCATATTTTTAGCCGGCACACTCCACATGTACCGGCTTCCTCTTTATAGTCGGAAGGCTATAAGTGTTTATATAAAAATAAAACGTAATTTCTTGCATAACTCCATAGTATATGTTACGATTTTACTGTTGTTAAGACGAATCTAAAGGATGATGCTTGCACGCATCATCCTTTTTTAAATACAGGAGAAGTAAATGGATATCAAAAGACAGGAAAGAGCGCCGATTTATGAGGCTCTTGAGGAGTTTAAGAAGAAGAGAGTTGTGCCGTTTGACGTGCCGGGACACAAGAGAGGCAGGGGAAATCCTGAGCTGGTGCATCTTCTCGGAGAAAAGTGTGTAGGACTTGATGTCAATTCAATGAAGCCGCTTGACAATTTGTGCCATCCGGTTTCGGTAATCAGAGAGGCGGAGGAGCTTGCGGCGGATGCCTTTGGAGCGGCAAATGCTTTTCTTATGGTAGGAGGCACCACCTCTGCGGTGCAGGCCATGATTTTGTCCACCTGCAAGGCAGGAGACAAGATTATACTTCCGAGAAATGTTCATAAAAGCGCTCTTAATGCACTCGTGCTCTGCGGAGCGATACCGGTTTATGTCAATCCGCAGATGAATGCCAAGCTTGGTATTTCGCTTGGAATGGAGATTGACCAGGTGGCGAGGGCTATCGAGGAAAATCCGGATGCAAAGGCTGTGCTTGTAAACAATCCGACGTATTACGGAATCTGTTCTGACCTTAAGTCGATAGTTGCGCTGGCTCATTCGAAGGGAATCAAGGTGCTCACGGATGAGGCACATGGTACACATCTTTATTTTGGAAAGGGGCTCCCGATATCAGGAATGGCAGCCGGGGCAGACATGTCTGCGGTATCAATGCACAAATCGGGAGGAAGCCTGACACAGAGCTCGATTCTGCTCACCGGAAGGGATGTGAATGCTGATTATGTGAGGCAGATTATCAACCTCACCCAGACCACGAGCGCATCTTATCTGCTATTGTCAAGTCTTGATATATCAAGAAGAAATCTGGCACTCAGAGGCGAGGAATCCTTTGCCAAGGTGGCACAGATGTCGGAGTATGCAAGGCAGGAGATTAATTCCATAGGCGGCTATTATGCGTATGGGCGTGACCTTGTAAATGGCACGAGCATATATGATTATGATGTGACAAAGCTGTCCATCTATACGCTCGATATAGGGCTTGCCGGAATAGAGGTATATGATCTGCTGCGTGATGAGTATGATATCCAGATAGAGTTTGGAGATATCTGTAATATACTTGCGTATATATCAATCGGTGACAGAATACAGGATATAGAGAGGCTTGTAGGTGCGCTGGAGGATATCAAGCGCCTTTACAGTAAGGACAAGACCGGACTTTTGTCGGGAGAGTACATAAATCCAAAGGTGGCGGTATCGCCGCAGGAGGCGTTTTATTCGCAGAAGAAATCAGTGCGCATTATGGACGCGGTAGGCGCTGTAAGTGGTGAGTTTGTCATGTGTTATCCACCGGGAATCCCGATTCTTGCACCGGGAGAGCTTATCACAAAAGAGATTGCGCAATACATTGTCTACGCAAAGGAAAAGGGCTGTTCAATGCAGGGAACAGAGGATCCTGCGGTAGAATATCTTAAGGTATTAAAGCAGTAAACAGGAGGAAAAGCTATGCAAATGTGGTTTTCACAATATCATACTGCCAATGTCAAGCTGGATGTAAGGATACAGGAGCAGCTTTTTTCAGGGCAGAGTGATTATCAGAAAATAGATGTGTTTAAATCATATGAGTTTGGCAAAATGGTCGCGCTGGATGGCGAGATTGTTTTTTCGGACACAGATGAGTTTATATATGATGAGATGGTCACACATGTGCCGATGGCGGTCCACCCGAATGCAAAAAAGATACTTATAATAGGTGGCGGCGACGGCGGCGTGGCAAAGGAGCTCATCAAATATCCGTCTGTCGAGCATATTGATGTGGTTGAGACAGACAAGATGTTTGTCGATGTATGCAGGCGGTTTTTCCCCGAGGTAGCATGTGGACTTGAGGATGAAAGAATTTCCATGTTTTATGATGATGGTCTGCGATTCTTACGCAGAAAGCATGATGAATATGATCTGATAATCAACGATTCCACAGACCCGCTCGGACATACGGAGGGACTTTTCACAAAGGAATTTTACGGAAGCTGTTATAAGGCACTGAAGGATGATGGAATCATGGTTTACCAGCACGGCAGCCCTTTTTATGATGAGGATGAGCTTGAGTGCCGGAAAATGCACAGAAAGGTGTATAAATCATTTCCTATAAGCAGGGTATATCAGGCACATATTCCAACCTGTCCGTCAGGCTACTGGCTGTTTGGGTTTGCATCGAAGAAATATCATCCGCTTTATGATCTGGATGCAAAAAGATGGGATGCACTGGGGCTTAAAACCTGGTATTATACAACACATTTACACAGGGGAGCCTTCATGCTTCCGAAATATGTGGAGGATTTACTCGAGGAAGAGGAAACAAAGTAAAACAAATTAGAAAAACTATATCATAACCAAAGCGAATCAGGAGGGACAAAAATGAGCAGATTACTTATTATCGGATGTGGTGGAGTTGCGCAGGTGGCAATCAGAAAATGCTGCCAGAACAGCGAGGTATTTACCGAGATTATGATTGCAAGCAGAACCAAGTCAAAATGTGATGATTTAAAGGCAAAGCTTGAGGGAAAGACAAGCACAAAAATTGAGACTGCAAAGGTTGATGCCGACAATGTGGAGGAATTAAAAGAGCTGATTAATGCATACAAGCCGGATGCGGTTTTAAATGTTGCACTTCCGTATCAGGATCTTACAATTATGGATGCATGTCTTGCGTGTGGTGTTGACTACATCGATACTGCCAACTATGAGTGTGAGGATACTGAGGATCCAAAGTGGAGAGCAATCTACGAAAAGCGCTGCAAGGAGCTTGGATTTACGGCATATTTTGATTATTCATGGCAGTGGGCATATCAGGAGAAATTTAAGGAGGCAGGGCTTACAGCTATTCTTGGAAGCGGATTTGACCCGGGTGTGACCTCTGTTTATTCTGCATATGCGCTTAAGCATTATTTTGATGAAATACATACTATAGATATTCTCGACTGCAATGGCGGTGACCATGGATACCCGTTTGCGACAAACTTTAACCCTGAGATAAATCTGCGTGAGGTTTCTGCGAACGGCTCATACTGGACAGACGGCCACTGGGTAGAGACAAAGCCTATGGAGTGGAGAGCGCAGTACAATTTTGACCAGGTCGGAGAAAAGGATATGTATCTGCTTCACCACGAGGAGATTGAGTCGCTCGCCAAAAACATTCCGGGAATAAAGAGAATCAGATTCTTCATGACCTTTGGACAGAGCTATCTCACACACATGAAGTGTCTTGAGGATGTCGGCATGCTAAGAACAGACCCAATCATGGTGGACGGAAAAGAAATAGTGCCAATACAGGTGCTTAAGGAGCTGCTTCCTGACCCTGCATCCCTGGGACCTCGCACAGTCGGAAAGACAAATATCGGATGTATTTTTACAGGTGTCAAGGATGGCAAAGAAAAATCAATCTACATCTATAATGTATGTGACCATCAGGAGTGCTACAAGGAGGTTGAGTCGCAGGCGATTTCTTATACCACAGGTGTGCCGGCAATGATTGGTGCCATGATGGTAGTAAAGGGACTCTGGAAGAAGCCGGGAGTGTTCAATCTCGAGGAGATGGATCCGGATCCATACATGGAGGCTCTTAATAAGTTCGGACTGCCTTGGCAGGTAGTGGAGAATCCGGTTCCTGTGGATTGCTACAAGACTGAGGATGAGTCAGTACATATGGATTAGTCCGGAGGCCGGTATGAAGATAAATGAATTAAGAACTCCCTGTTATGTGATAGACGAGGGAAAATTAACTGAAAATCTTTTGATATTAAACGGTGTCATGCAAAGGACAGGTGCAAGGATTCTTCTCGCACAGAAGGCATTCAGCGCATTTTATGAATATCCTCTTATCGGCAGATATCTAAGCGGGACAACTGCAAGCGGGCTTTTTGAAGCCCGCCTTGCACATGAAGAAATGGGAAAGGAAAACCATGTATTCTGTCCCGCTTTTTTGCCGCAGGAGATGGATGAGCTGGTAGAAATATGTGACCATATTGTATTTAATTCCGTATCGCAGTATCTGCTTCACAGGGATAAAATAGAAAAGGCTGATAAAAAAATAAGTGTCGGGCTCAGAATAAACCCTGAGTGCTCCACACAGGAGGGGCATGAGATATATGACCCATGTGCGCCGGGCTCAAGGCTTGGGATAACGAGAGAGGCACTCGATAAGGCTATTAAAAACGGGCTTGATTTATCACGTATAGAGGGTTTTCATTTTCACACGCTCTGTGAACAGGATTCGGATGCGCTCGAAACGACTCTTGCAGCGGTAGAGGAGAAATTTGGAGATTTACTGTATGGGCTTAAGTGGCTCAATATGGGAGGCGGACACCACATCACAAGGGCAGACTATGACATTGAGAGGCTTGAAAAATGCATTATGCATATGCGTGACAAATACGACCTTGAAATCTATCTGGAGCCGGGAGAGGCGGTTGCGCTTGATGCAGGATATCTGGAGACAACGGTGCTTGATATAGTTGAAAACAATGGCATAAAGATACTCATTCTGGATACCTCCGCAGCCTGCCATATGCCGGACGTGCTTGAGATGCCGTACCGTCCGCCGCTTATGGACAGTGGCGAGCCGGGTGAGAAGAAGTATACCTACAGATTGTCCTCATGTACCTGCCTGGCAGGTGATGTGATAGGGGATTATTCATTTGACAGAGAGATAAAAACCGGTGACAGGCTGTGCTTTTGCGATATGGCAATCTACTCGATGGTCAAAAATAATACCTTTAACGGCATGCCACTTCCGGACATTGCAGTAATGGATGAAAATAACGATTGTAAGGTTATCAGGAGATTCGAATATGAAGATTTTAAATGCAGGCTGTCCTAGAGCAGAAGGCTTTTATATGCCGGCAGAGTATGCTCCCCACAAGGGTACCATCATCATCTGGCCAAAGCGCCCGGGCTCATGGATTTACGGTGCCAGGCGGGCAAGAGAGGCTTTTGCGGAGGTGATATGTGCAATAGCAGAGTCTGAGCAGGCATATGTGCTCGCTGAGGCAGATGTGATAGACAATGCAAGGTCTGTTGTGGAAGCTGTCAGAAAGCAGAAAAATTATCAGGAAAATTTCCCGGTGAAATATATACAAATGGAGTCAGATGATGCCTGGGCCAGAGATGTGGGGCCGACCTTCGTGAAAAATGAGGATGGCGCTGTCAGAGGAATCGACTGGTGCTTTAATGCCTGGGGCGGCAAGGTGGACGGACTGTACGCAGACTGGACAAAGGATGACAGAGTAGCGGCTTTATTTTGCAACAAAGCCGGATACGACATGTATGATGCGCATCCGTTTGTCTTAGAGGGTGGAGCCATCCACACAGACGGAGAGAAAACTGTGATAGTGACGGAAAGCTGTCTGCTAAGCAAGGGCAGAAATCCGGAATTATCGAAGTCTGAAATAGAACAGAAATTAAAGGATTATCTCGGTGCCGAAAAAATTATCTGGATTCCTTATGGAATATACAATGATGAAACCAACGAGCATGTCGACAACGTATGTGCATTTACAAGCCCGGGGCATGTGGTGCTTGCGTGGACTGATGACATGGATGACCCACAGTATCAGATGTCCTCAGCGGACCTTGAAATATTGGAAAATGAAACTGATGCGAGGGGTAGAAAAATTGAGGTTCACAAGGTTTACATTCCAAAGAAGCCGGTGTGTATCACAGAATATGAGCTTTCGGGCTTCACCTTTGAGGAGGATGAGGATGAGCGCGAGGCAGGAGAACGCTTAGCGGCAAGCTATGTGAATTTTTACATCACAAACGGCGGTGTGCTCATTCCTCAGTTTGGTGATGTGATGGATGAGCCTGCGCTTAAGGCAATCGGAAGCCTTTTTGAGGGAAGAAAAGTGTATCCGATATATGCGCGCGACATAATTGTCGGTGGCGGAAATATACACTGTATCACACAGCAGATACCACAGTAATTTAATTCAGGATGAGAAAGGTGAATAGTATGAGAGAGGTTACAATTGCTGCAATCCAGATGAGCTGCAGCCGTGACGTAAAAGAAAATATTGAAAAAGCAGCAAAGCTTATAAGGGCTGCGGCAGAGGCCGGAGCACAGATAATACTTCCTTCGGAGCTATTTGAGAGACAGTATTTCTGTCAGGAGAGGCGGTACGATTATTATGACTATGCAAAGCCGCTTTCTGAAAATGATGCGGTGCAGAGCATGAAGGCACTTGCAAAGGAGCTTGGCGTAGTGATTCCTGTGAGCTTTTATGAGGCTGGAGAGGGCAGACAGCTTTTCAACTCAGTGGCGGTGATAGATGCCGACGGAGAGGTGCTTGGAATATACCGAAAGACACATATCCCGGACGATCATTATTATCAGGAGAAGTTTTACTTCACACCGGGAAATACAGGCTTTAAAGCTTTTAAGACAAGATATGCAACAATTGGAGTCGGTATATGCTGGGATCAGTGGTTCCCGGAAACGGCAAGAGGCATGGCTTTAAAGGGCGCGGAGATACTTTTTTACCCTACAGCCATAGGCAGCGAGCCGATACTGGAATGTGACAGCATGCCACACTGGAGAAGGTGCATGACCGGACATGCAGCCTGCAATCTGATGCCGGTTGTGGCGGCAAACAGGATAGGCACAGAGGAGGTTGTACCGTGTGCAGAAAACGGAAACCAGAGCTCTGCACTGACATTTTATGGTTCTTCGTTTATCACAGATGCGACCGGAGAGGTTGTTGAGCAGATGGACAGAGTATCGGAGGGCTTCATACTCCACAGTTTTGATCTGGATGAGCTGGAGAGTGAGAGAAAGAGCTGGGGACTGTTCAGGGACAGGCGGCCGGAGATGTATGGGGAGAAATAGCTTAGATTACCCTAATGATTACAAATTTATTTAAAGTTAATTTAAAACACAGGATATAGCAAAGGCGCTATATCCTGTGTTTTTTATAGTTCCCTATTAGTGTATTAGAACATCGGAAAAAATACATATTATTGTTTCAACAGCACTTTGAGGTCTTCCTCCGGTGTGGTAATAGGTGCAATCCCATAGTTTTCTACCAGAAAGTTCAGAATGTTAGGAGAAAGGAACGCCGGTAGAGAAGGACCGAGACGGATATTTTTTATACCAAGATGTAACAGTGTTAAGAGGATGCAGACAGCTTTCTGTTCATACCAGGAGAGTACAAAGGAAAGCGGAAGCTCGTTTACTGAACATCCAAATGCATCCGCAAGTGCTATTGCAACCTGTATCGCGCCATAAGCGTCATTACACTGTCCCATATCCAAAATTCTTGGAATCCCCTCAATTTCTCCGAGCCTCAGATCATTCAATCTGTATTTTCCACATGCCAGCGTCAGGATGATCGTATCCATCGGTGTCTTTTTCGCAAATTCCGTATAGTAGCTCCGGCCTGGCGCTGCGCCATCACAGCCTCCGATCAGAAAGAAATGCCTGATTTTCCCCTGCTTTACCAAATCCACGATCTTTCCTGCATTTTCCAGAACTGCGTTGTGTGCAAATCCGGTCATCACGGTTGTTCCTCCATTAATCCCTGTCATCGGATGATCTTCCGGATATCCCTTGCATTCCAGAGCTTTCTCAATAACCGGAGTGAAATCTTTGTCCTCTCCGATATGCACCAGATCCGGATATGACACGATGGAGGTGGTAAATACCCGGTCGCAGTAACTCTGACGGACCGGCATCAGACAGTTGGTAGTGTAGAGAATCGGAGCAGGAAGATGATCAAACTCTTTCTGCTGATTCTGCCATGCGGTTCCGAAATTGCCCGCCAGATTATGGTATTTGTTAAGCTCCGGATAGCCGTGCGCAGGCAGCATCTCGCAGTGGGTATATACATTTATTCCTGTCTTTTCAGTCTGCTCAAGGAGCTGTGACAGGTCGTTCAGGTCGTGACCGGAGACCACGATAAATGGCCCTTTTTTGATGTCAACATTTACTCTCGTAGGCACAGGATTGCCAAATGATTCAGTGTTGGCTTTGTCCAGCAGCTCCATGCATTTGAAATTGACCTGGCCAAATTCCATGATGAGTTCTATCCATTCGGTGACGCTGTGCTCCCTGTTAACCTCGCACAGTCCCTTGTAGAACCACTTCAGAACCTCATTATCTGTGTAGCCGAGATTCATGGCGTGATGGGCGTATGCCGCCATACCCTTGAGTCCAAACAGCAGGGTGGAACGCAAGGACACTATATCCGTGTCACCATCCCATAGGTCGATCACCTGTATCTTTTCAGCCTCAGGTCTGCTGATCTTGTTCTGCTCGTTTTTAACCCTTCCCATAAATTCTTTTATTGCATTGTCGTCAAAGTTTACATTTGTCAGGGTTGTGAAAAGACCGTCTATGATAAGTCTGTCGGCGACCGCGCTGTGTTTATTCTCATTTTTTGAGAGTTCTGCAAGTTTTATAAGCTCACACACAAGCTCGTCCTGTAGATTAGATGTGGATGGCTGCTTGCCGCACACTCCGGTATTGATACATGCGGATCCCCCCGCTGTTTGCTGACACTGAAAACAAAACATATTTGACATGTACTGTATACCTCCTGAAATTATGAATCTATCTGAAAAAACCGGTGACTGCTTGGCAGTCTGTGGATTTTCTTCTAAATAGAGTATGGACAGTGAACAGGAGTTTTATACTCAAATTTGCTAAAGTATATCTGTGAAATAACATTTAGGGGGATAAAAAACTTTCGTTGCTCAGATAGAGGCGCCCTGAGAAAAAATGGAGACAGAGGAGGGGACGGAGGAGTCGCCGGTTATATTGAGCAGATAAGTGCCGTCTTGCACGCATTTGACTGAAATTTTACATGGCGCTGATAGTGGGCAGATGTGAAAAAGTTTTATAGTAAATCAAATAACAGTTGATCTGGACGGGGATAAAGGAGAAATCACGGATGAAAAAGGAATACGGGGATAGACTGGCTCGCGCGCTTGAATTTGCAAATGAATCAGCCAAGTATCATGTCAGGAACTATGCGGATGGGACGCTTATGCCCGGAGATGCATATGCCGATCTGCCGATAGATGAGAGAGACCGAATGTATCTTGGACCGGATGCTGGAGCGCCCAACATGTATTCCAGAATATACCGCAGCCAAAGAGAGAAAGAGATGCGGGAGCAGGGCATGACAAATGAGCAGATAAAGCTGAGATGGGAAGCACTTGATGCCATGTGGCGCCAGGAGATAGAGGAGAGGCTCTACGGGGAAGCCAGACAGAATGATCGGTCAGAGGATGTTATATCAAGATACGAGAATGGAGGCTTGCCCGGTGATTTTCAGAGAAGGAGCGATCAGGCGGATGCGAAGAGAAGGACAAAATGGCTCGGGATACGAATAGTGCTCATAACCGTAGTAGTGGTGATCATGGCGTTCACGATACTTAATGAGGCCGGGCTGATAAACGGCATGAGTATAACAGAGCGGATATTTGACATGGTAGAGCAGATATTTGGCGGTATGGACAACATATCATCAGGCGGTGCGGGAGCTGGTGGCGGAACAGATTCAGAAAATCCCGGCGGACTGGTGATCGTATACGGAGTAGTTATCTTCCTTATATTCAGATGGGTGAGTAAGAGCAAAAAGAAAAAAGAGAATATTTCAGATTCCAGTGTGATTTACACGGAGCTGATCCCACAGATTATCAGGAGACGTTATGGAGAGGGTAGCGTATACAGACATCAGGGTGGACTTCCTGATGAACAGATGAGAAGACTGAACTGCTTTGCTGGCAGACCATTTACACTGGATGGCAAGCCTTTGCTGGTTAACGGCCGCGACATGGTGGAGGGAACATACAAAGGTGTTCATTTCAGGTGCAGTTATGAATACATGGAGTACGAGTATTATCACGAGGACAGTGATGGTGATAAAGAGAAAAAAATAGACAAATTATTTGGGGGGCTGGTTGTTGAGATACCATATAGAAAGGTTTCATCGGCTTTGCTGGGAGTCATGGGAAACTCTGAACTGGCGATGAAGAATATATTGAAGTGTGGTTCGGAGAGTGGCGCAGTGGGAAGAATAGAAAAGACAGAAAACGAGAACTTTAATCTGCTGTTCACTATAAAATGCAATGATGAGGAGAATATATTTTATATGCTTACCCCGTATGTTATGGAGAGGCTGGCGGCACTTTATCCAAAGGAGAAGGCGGCTCTCCATGTGACATTCGATGGGGACAGATTGTATATGTGTATAAGCAAGAGTGATAAATACATGGTATTTGACGAAGAGAAAAATATAAAGAGTATGAATGATGTGGAAGCTTATCTGGACAAATACCTGCGCATGCTGCAGGAGACGCTGGATGCGGCTCTGTTACTATAGAAGAGAAATTGTGAAAATGAGCAAAAGTACACGGAGGAAAATGTATGTTTACAATATTATTTAGCAAAGGTGTGTTAGTATTTGGTGTGTTGGTGGTAATAGTTTTGATATTTTTAGCGTATGTGATAAAGACTGCAAATGCTCTGAAAGCAGCGGAAAATAAGGTAAGAGAGCTGGATTCGGATGTGGATATTGCTCTTGCAAAGAGATATGATCTGCACACAAAACAGTATGCGATTGTAAAGTCATATATGTCGTATGAGAGCGAGAATCTGATAACATCGATAAAGCTCAGGAAAGGAATGACACCTGATGAAAAGACAGGAGTGGAGACGCTTATGAAAAACGCTTCGGATCAGATAAATGCAGTAGTGGAGGCGTATCCGGAATTGACGGCGGGCAAGAATATAGAGGTCCTTCAGAACAGCTGCACAAATGCGGAGGAGCACATCCAGGCGGCAAGAAGACTGTACAATGCAGGTGTGACAAATTATAACAATCTGTGCAGTCAGTTCCCTTCATCGGTGGTTGCAGACATAACGGGTCACAATATGGTGGAGTATTTCAAGACTGATTCGGATAAGAGATCAGATGTGATATTCTGACAGGAAATCAAGATATTTTTGCGCATAAAAAATCGGTGCGACGGGATTCGAACCCACGACCTCTTCGTCCCGAACGAAGCGCTCTACCAAGCTGAGCCACGCACCGATAGTGTTATATCAACACTGCCATAATAGTATAAGAAGATTCTGAAAAAAATGCAAGGAGTTTTCTAAATAAATTGTCAAGAAATTCACCCAGGAATATCCGAGAAACTTTTGTGAAACTGATAATCAATCAATCAATGACAGATAACTATCCGTTTATGGGGTGACCGTAGATACATTTATGGGGTGCCCATAGATACAATTTATATAATATTTAGATTTGTTACAACGAAAATTTATAAGTGTATGGCAGAGTAATAACCAGAAAGTAGTTGATATGAGGATAAGGTGCAGGTGGTGATGGACAGAATGAAAGCCGCCTGAAATAGAAGGAGACGATAGATCATGAAGATACTTATTACTACGGACTGGTATGAACCTGTTATAAATGGAGTTGTGACATCGGTTGTAAATCTGTCAAATGAACTTAAGAAAAGAGGACATGAGGTAAAGATACTTACACTCTCGAGAAATCACCACACATATATAGTTGGAGATGTGATATATGCGGCGTCAGTAGGTGCCGGAAAGATTTATCCGGAGGCGAGGCTTAAGATGCCTGTTATCAAGGCGGTCATAGACAAACTCATAGAATGGAAACCAGATGTCATACATTCCCAATGCGAGTTCTCAACCTTCTTCATGGCGAAGAAGATAGCAGATGAGACAAATGCGCCGATAGTGCATACATACCACACGATATACGAGGATTACACGCATTACTTTTCGCCAAATGCAGCGTGGGGACGCAAAGTTGTGCAGAAACTTACCAGGATGTTATCATCGAGGGTCGATGCCATGATAGCACCAAGCAGGAAGATAGAGGATGTGCTTGAAAAGTATGATGTGTTATGTCCTGTTGAGGTGATCCCCTCTGGAATCGACATGAATAAATTCGGAAAATACATTGGAACGGACAGCAGACACAGAATCAGAGAGCAGTACGGACTCAGTGATGACCAGACAGTTCTTCTCTATGTTGGCAGATTGGCGAAGGAGAAGAATATCCAGGAGATACTTAGATGCCAGAAGAGAGTGCACGGGTATGGTACAATCCTCATGATAGTTGGAGACGGACCATATAGGGCGGAGGTAGAGGAACAGGTAAGAGCGCTTGGAATCTCAGAGAGTGTGATATTTACAGGCATGATCGAGCCTGATAAGGTGGCTGAGTATTATCAGGTTGGTGACTTCTTCGTAAGTGCATCCACGAGCGAGACTCAGGGGCTTACATATGTAGAAGCTCTGGCAGCGGGAGTGCCGCTTCTGTGCAGAGAGGATCCGTGCCTTGTAGATGTGGTTGATCCGGGAAAGAATGGCTGGAAATTTACTGATGAGGAAATATTTGAAACTGCGCTGGTGAAGTGGCTTGATATGAGTCCTGCTTTAAGGCATCAGCTCAGACGAAATGCAGTGCAGTCGGCAGATGAATTCTCCACATCGACATTTGCAGACAGAGTTGAGAAGCTTTATATGAATGTGTGCGAGCTGCAAGCACTGGTGCTGAGGGCTTGTTAGAAATTTAATTTGTATGAATTCTCTAGTGGCTGTTGGGATAACCAGGGAAAAGATATAAAATTATCTCCAAATAGATGAAAAAGCTCTAAAAAAGAAAAAATTTTAAAAAATTATCCGTAGGACACAGAATAATGTGTTTTATGGATAATTTTTTATCTTTTAAGTGAAAACATTGTATATGAGATAAAATGTAGGTAATAAGCAAAGATGGCGAGATGACCTGATGCATGAGTTACTATCTAGATGACAAAAAACTAAAAAAATATGCTTTATTTAAAAATACAGTTGACAACACCATGATACTAGTGTACTATTCAACTAGTACAGCAGTACAGAAGAGCTAGACAACATACAAGGAGGAGGTGTGTGATGGAATTTAAGACGAATATCCCCATATATCTTCAGGTCATAGAGGATATAAAGCAGAAGATCATAGCGGGCACACTGCCTTTGGGATCTAAGCTTCCGTCATCAAGAGAACTTGCCATAGAATACCAGATAAATCCGAATACTGCAGCGAGGATTTACAGCGAGATGGAGTCTATGGGGTTGTCCTATACCAGACGTGGAATAGGAACATTTGTGACGGAGGATGACAGGGTCATAGACGACCTGAAAAAGGAAAGAATAGAGGAAATCATACAGAGCTTTGATGAACAGCTCACCGGTATGGGATTTTCACAGGACGAGATCCTTGAACTGCTAAAAGAACACTTTGGAAAGTAAGAAGTAATAAAAAAGAAGGGAAATGATACAATGTTAAAATGCGAACATCTTGTTAAGAAGTATATCACCACCACAGCGATATCCGACCTGTCGCTGGAGATAGAGCCGGGACACATATATGCGCTGCTCGGTCCAAATGGAAGTGGAAAGTCAACACTTATGAAGATCATAGCCGGCCTGGTCAAGCCGGACTCAGGAACTATCACAATAGATGGAGTGCCTATGACATATAGGTCAAAGAAGGACATAGCTTATATGCCGACGGAGGCGTTCTTCTTCGGATATATGAACTGTAAGGACATAGGAAAGTATTACAAAGATTTCTTTGATGACTTTGACTATGACAAATACATGGGACTGCTTGCTGAGATGGAGCTGAATCCGGATCAGAAGGCGAAGAGCATGTCTTCAGGAATGCTGGCAAAGCTCAAGATAGCGGTTACTCTGTCCAGAGACAGCAGGATCGTTATGCTTGATGAGCCACTGAACGGAATAGACATCATAGCTAGGGAGAAGATCATCAGCACGATTGTCCGGAATATATCGGATGACACAGCCGTGCTCATGTCGAGCCACCTTGTGGATGAGCTTGAGAGGATCGTGGATCACGCATTCTTTATCAAGAATGGCACCTGTGTGCTTCAGGGTGATGCGGAGGAGCTGCGAGTGAGCAGGGGCAAGTCGATAGTTGATATGTATAAGGAAATATATGCTTAGGAGGAACCGCTATGAACGAAGTTCATAATAGGAATCGGTTCCGACGACCTGCCCCGCTCGTGTGAGCGAGAGGAAGCACCATGCACCGAAGGTGCATTTCGCAATGGTGCTGACGACTTGCCTTCGAACGAATGTGAGGAGGCGGTACTAGTAGGGGCGATACATATTGGATAGTTAAATTTGTTGATGAAGGAGAAATAGATATTATGTTAAAGATGATGAAATATGAATACAGACGTGGAGTATTTCCACTTCTGGTGGTTATAACGGCTCTTGCGGCAGCAGAATTGCTGTTCCTGATTGGAATATTTGCAGAAAAAGATCTGCTAACTGGACTTGGTATCACCTTCCTTGTGCTGGGAGGCTGGGCTTCGTTTATGTTCGTTCTGATATATGGTGTGATAATCTACAGTCAGGATCTGAAGAACAAGACGGGGTATATGGTGTTTATGACGCCAATTTCAAATTACAAGATTATCGGTGCAAAGCTGCTTTCAATCCTGCTCACCGGTGCGACACTTGTGGCCTTTCTTGGACTGCTTATAGTTGTTGATTATAACCTGCTTAAGTCACATAACGGCGGCGTAGCTGGTGCTGAGATTGTGCTGGATGAAATTCTGGGGACAAGAGGATTATCAATAGGAAGTGTCATTGCAAATGTTGCAGGGTTCATAGTAGTAGCACTTATTCAATTCTATACAATGATCACCATAGCGTACCTCGCAGTGTCACTGTCTTCCACAGTGCTCCAGAATAAGAAGATAAAGGGCGTTGTCAGCTTTATACTTTTTGTGGCTCTTTATGTGCTGGTGAGCTACATAGCATACAAGCTTCCGCACCTTGGGAAGAACGTGCAGGTGGAGACTATGCTTGACGCGATGTATAAGAACATACCGCAGCTTATTCTCTATGTTGTATGCATGATCGGCAGTTATATAGGAAGTGCGACACTGCTGTCTAAGAAGATCAGTTTATAATGTAATGAGAGGAATGCATTAAGATGGCAGTAGATATGAGGAATGGTGATGTGATGAAATGGTTTAGATACCTGGTTACAGGAGTCTGCACAGGAGTCATAGTAGTGCTCCTTGTACCTGTGGCTGTGTGTGGGATCTGTGCATATGGTGTGTGGCGGCTGCTCAATATGGTAACAGGCGGAAATAAAGAGCCACGCAGGACGATGATAAAGCAGAATTTATAATTGCATATTTTTAATCAACAAGATAACCCGGAGTGAGAAAATGTCTCACTCCGGGTTATTGACGTTCGGGGAGGAATCATGTAGTATTTTCACTAGAGTTAGATAAGACTAACCAAACCTATTTGTCACAAGGAGGTTTTGTATGAGTGAAAATACATGGGAGATCATGAAGGGCATGGAGCTCGGTGACGTGGAACTTCAGATGGCACTTCAATGTGCACCGGTGATAACGGGTGTCAAGGTGTCAAATCTGCTGAACATAGAACTCAGCGGATATCGTCAGATGGTGGAGATACTGAAGGACAGTGATATATGTATGTACACACTGGGAGCAACCTGTGGCAGGGTAAATGTATTTATCTACAATGCGGCAAAGCTCAGGGCTTTTGTCCAGAGGGATGATGTGCAAAGACTTATGTCTGAGCTGGGATATGAGGACATGGAGCTTTCTGAGATACTTGCGGTGTTTCGTGAAAAATATCAGCAGTACTTAAAGAGCAGAGGAAGATTCACCTCAAAACAACCGGCACATGAAGATCAGGCTTGTGGCGATGGATCTTTTGGCAAGGAGTGGTTTCCACACGAGATGGGCTTACTGCTTGGATACCCACCGGAGGATGTGGAGGGTTTTATTCGGCAAAGTGGCAGAAATGCACTTTGTTCCGGTTACTGGAAGGTGTATGGGGATGCTGAATCAAAGCGGAGAACATTTCATATATTTGAATGTGCGGAAGAGAGACTTATTCAATTTCTTTCAAATGGACTGCATATGAGAGATATCATGGGGATGTACACGGCGAGCAGAAACGCGGCGTAGAAGTATATGGAAAGATGCAGATAAACACAGTTTACAAGGATGTATAGGGAAAGCCCCCTTTTACATATAATTTCATAAGGAGGATTATTATGAGCAAAATTAATATCGTATTCTGGACACAGGGCGGAAATACACAGATGATGGCGGAGGCTATCGCAGACGGCGTGAGAGATGCCGGAAAGGAAGCGGAGGTAGTATTTGTAAGCAGCATCACACCGGATGCACTCAAGGATGAACCACTTGGATGCCCGGCTATGGGAGCTGAGGTGCTTGAGGAGGCTGAGATGGAGCCATTTGTTGCTGAGGTTGAGGGATTTGCTTCAGGCAAGAAGATTGCACTCTTCGGTTCATACGGCTGGGGAGATGGCGAGTGGATGCGCGACTGGGAGGCGAGAATGCAGTCAGCAGGCGCAGAACTCGTAGGCGGAGCCGGACTTATGTGTCATGAGACACCTGACGCAGAAGGCCTTGAGGAGTGTAGGGAGCTTGGACGCCAGCTGGCAAATGCCTAATTGACGGACGGCACGGACGATAAAAAATAATCATATATATGCAGTCACGTTCGGCTTCCATTGATTCGACCAGTTACATATGCATGCGGCTACGCAAACGATAAGGGCGTTGTTTGCTTCGCCTTAGCAGGTAACTGATCGAACCAATGGAGCCTTCACTACCGACTGGCATATATATGGTTATTTTTTATCTGCGTGCCTGGTCGTGGGGAAAAACACTTTAGTGTCCTGCGTACTGGGCTTTGTGGCTGCCGTGGCGCTTTATGTGCGCTATTATGTATGGAGCTATTGTAACATGTTTGTCCATGGCGTTTCCAACTATGGCGATTCCCTTGCCCATGGTGAATGCAGCAAGAACTGTTCCGATTCCCAGGCCGTAGATATGACCGAGGATAAAACCTGTCATGGCAGCTGTCGTTGCAAGGCAGATCACATCAAACGAAATCTTAACCTTGGAATATTTTGCCGATATAATCTCAGACAGCTCTCTTGGGAAAAGGTCTGTCGGGATGATTGGAAGTCCACATCAGTCGGTCATTTTTTGCGGACAGTTCAATACATGCCCTTCGGTTCCTCTCCCTACTCCTGCGTTTGCTCTCGTTTGATTTCTCCCTCTGTATCCTCTTAGCACAAGCGGGACAATACTTTGATATTCCAGAGCTGGGGACGTATTCAACACCGCACACCGTACAATTTTTAGGCTTTAACGCCGTCCACCGCTTTGTGGGTGTGATATGTAATTCACCGACAAAGCCGATGAATTTATAGTAAATCTTGATTTCCTGCCTTACTGTCCCGTCCGCAAGTTTCTCACGTTCCGAAACAAGTATCTTGTCTATGAGTGCGTTTATGATGGTTGCGTCCAACTCTTTCAGCCCCTGATAGTTGCGGATTAGGGATAGAAAGTCCCTCACGCCCTGCGATTTCTCATAGCTGTCATTGAGCGTTTCCGTTACCTCTTTCAGCCTTGCTTCAATTTCAAGCTGCTCTTTCTGGTATTTCCCCGACATCATCTCAAAATTCCGCTCCGTGATACGCTCCATTACCTTGTCCTCATAGAGAGAGGAAAACAGCCTGTCAAGCTCCGCAAGGCGTTTGTTCAGCTTCTTCTTTTCTTTCTCTAATGATTTCGCCCTGCTCTGGTCTGTTTCCGTGAGCCGCCTTTCTATGGCTCTGACCGCCTTTTCATCATTGACCGCCATATCCGCAAAGCGGTTGATGTCGGCAAGGACGGCATTGAATAAGTCCCTCGCTTCAATGCTGTGTGCGGTACACATAACATTGCCATATCTGCCATAATTATTGCAGGTGTATTGTACGCAGTCGATGATGTCGGGGCGTTTCCTCCTGTTGGCACTCGCCGCCCGCATCGCATAGCCGCAGTCCGCACACTTGATAACGCCCGAAAAGATATTCTCAAATCCCCCTGCGTTCTGCTCCCGCCTGCGGCTCGTCATAAGCTGCTGTACGGTGTCAAATTCCTCCTGCGTGACTATCCCCTCATGGGTGTCTGGTATCACTTCCCATTCTTCGGGCAGCTTAGAGGGGCGTTTCTTGCTTTTCATGTTGGCTGCAATCCGCTTGTAGCCTGCAAGGTTGCCCGCATATATCGGGCTTCTTAAAATGCCCCTCACGCTGTTCTCGCTCCAAATATAACGGTTTTCCTCGTTATCCTCAAAGTACCGCTCATAGCCTGTTGCCCCTTGCTCCACCGCATAAGCGGCAGGGCGTAGGATATGCTGTTTGTTGATGTGCTTGCGGATTTTGGCGATGCCGTTGCCCGCTAACGCAAGGTCGAATATCTCCCTTACCACATGGGCAACTTTGTCATCTATCAGCAGATGGTTGTGGTCGGCAGGGTCTTTGACATAGCCATAAGGGGCTGTTGTTCCCATGAATTTCCCCTGCTGAAACCTCGCACGGTACGCCGATTTTATCTTGACTGACACATCGGCAGAATACATTTCGTTTAGGATGTTGCGGAAAGGCGTGATGTCCATAGCGGATTTGTTTAAGGTGTCCACGCCGTCATTGACCGCTATATACCTCACGTTATGCTCTGGGAAAAAGACTTCCAGATATAACCCACAATCAAGATAGTTCCTCCCCAGACGGGATAAATCTTTTGTAATCACGCAGTTTATCAGCCCGTTTTCAATGTCCTTAATCATATTCTGGAAACTTGGTCTTTGGAAATTTGTACCAGAGTAACCGTCGTCCACATACGTTTTTGCTAAGTGCCATCCCTGCTTTTTCACATAATCCGTGAGGATGGATTTCTGTGTCGCAATGCTCGCACTCTCGTTATCCGTGCCATCGTCCTTTGATAAGCGGCAGTAAATGCCGACTTCATAAATCTTGTTCTCCGTTCTTATTCCTGCCATACTGTAAAACCTCCGTATCTGTCCTATCTGTTTTCATGTCCCATTGCGTACATTCTAAGCGGACAGCCCCTCATTGTCGAAGGTGTCGCCCTCGGCAATCTTCTTCCGAATATCCTCGGAGATAATCGGGACAAACGCTTCTGTAACGGTCTGTGTGCCGACATATTCACGGCTGATTATCATCTGCACTGGTGCTTTCGGCACGATACGCTTTCTCTTTTTATCTGCTTTCTTATCCTCGCCCATACTTAAATCTTCCTTTCCAGACAGGGCAAGAGAACGTCTGGAAACGCCCCGCCCTGTCAATCAGATACCATCAATCCCCGCTGTTCAATTCTTTCTGTAATGCTTCAAGGAGTGCCGCCGCTTCATCAGCGTTCAACGTGATGCCTTTCCCGCACTTCTCACGGTTCGGGGAAAAGCTGCGGATGTCATATTTCGGCTCTCTCCCGTTCCATGAGATAAGATTGATTTCCTTTGTGTATCCGCTGTCACTCGCAGACAATACGGCGATTTCCTTTACAATCTCATACTGGATTTCTTTCATTCCTTACCTCATTTTCCCTAAAATTCTGTCTTTCTTCTGTTCCAAATTCCTGCATTTACTTCCCGAAAAAAGAAGATTAGCGGCTGTCACGGTTACGTTTCCTCTGCAACTCACGCTCCAAAAGTTTGATGATGGTTTCCTCCATCTGCTTCGGCGTTGTGTTCTTCGGAAAGTATTTTTTCAGCTTGCTTGTGTTGATTTTCAAGGTTTCTTTCTGGTTTCCCTTTTCCTCCGTCATAATTGCAAATATCGTATCCATGTCAAGCCGCCCGCTCTGGCTTAACTGTTTCATCCGCTGTGCCTGTGAGAGTGAGGGCGTTGCTTCTTCGCTCTCCATCGTGGCAAAGAGGTTTTCCTGCTCGTCTTTCTTCAAAAAGGACAGTTCCACCGCAGGCGTGAGGGCAATTCTCCCCTCGTCCACCATCTGCAAAATCGGCGGTATCAGTTCCGTCAAGCGGATGAACCTCTGCACGGTCATCCTGCCCACGCCGAAGCCCTGTGCCACCTTGTCGTCCGTCCGCAACTTCGTCACAACTTGTGACGAGGTTAAATCCGTGCGGAAACCCTGCCGTTTCATGGCTTCAGATTTCATCTTGTAGGCAAACGCCCGCTCTGATGGCAGGATATTTTCACGCTGTAAATTACTGTCTACAAGGGTGATGATGGCTCGGTCACGGTCTAAGGGCAGGACAAATGCAGGCACGGTATTTATACCTGCAAGTTCGGACGCACGGACACGCCGCTGCCCCGCAATCACTTCATAACCGTTCCCGTCCTCTTTCGGGCGTGTGATTATCGGCGTGACAATGCCAAATTCCTTGATGCTTTCCGCTAACTCTGACAGCGTTTCATCCTCCACAACATGAAACGGATTGTCGGGAAACGGGTATAAATCTTTGGTCTTTAACACCTTAAAATCCTGTTTCTTCATTCACTTTTTACCTTTCTCTTGATTTGTTTCTGCCTGTTCTCTGTAATTCTTCCAACACTTCTGGCGGTATCTTTGAGAGCAGCCGCCCCATCTGCTCGTTGGTTCTCTGCAACTCAAATATCTTCTGATTCGCTTTCTGCACCTTTAGTTCCTGCTCGTACTTTTCATCACGCATACGCCCCGCATAGTCTGATTCCTGCCCGATTTGCTCCTTTAAGCTATCGATATAAGCACTCTGCTTACTGATTTCCTTAGAGAATTTCTCCACGTCTGGGAGCCATGCTGCAATCAGTTCCAATGCCTTGTCACGCTTCTTCCCTGCGTTAAAGGCGTTAATATCAGACAATGCCGCAACGATTTCTTCATACTGTTTATCCAGTCTGCCGCCCAACTTATAGAGCCATGTGGGGACGTGTTTCCGCTTGGTTTCCATTGAGGACTGCCCCCGTTCAAGCTGATTCCACCGTGAGGACATCCGCTCATGGTAGGCGGTCTGCCACTCGGATAATGATTTCTGGTTGCCTAAAATGGTTTTCGCTGACAGCTTGTTGTCTGGTGTAATCGGCACAAAGCAGAGGTGCATATGGGGCGTTCTCTCGTCCATATGGACGACAGCGGAGAGGATATTCTGCTTTCCAACACGCTCCGAAATGAAGTCAAGAGCCGTCTGGAAATACGCTTTTTGTTCTTCGGGCGGTAACTGGTTCATAAATTCTGGTGAAGCTGTGATGAGCGTTTCCACCATCATCACGCTGTCTTTCCTTGTCCTGCACCCTGCTTCGGCTACCATACGGTTAATCTCTTTCTTGTAGGTGTAGCGTGGCGGTTTTACAAGGTGATAGTTATTTTTAGAGCGTTCCATGTCGATATCTGGGTTGCTTTTGTAGGCTTCTTTCTTCCGCTCGTTGTGGCGTTCGCAAGCCGCAACGCCGCCCGCTTTGCGTTTCTGGAAACGCAGGATTGCATAGGGCATAATCCATCATCTTCCTTTCTTCGGCGGGTAACTGCCCTTTGGGTGACAGCGGTGACGGTGGTGACGGCAGTTTTGGGATGCCCCCTGCCGATTGCCGTAACTGTCACCCTTATCCCCTGCATGACGGTCATGACGATGGTGACGGTGTTTTTGGGATACTCCCTCGCAAGAGCTGTAACCGTCATGCCGCCGTTCTTTTATCCGAAGCCGCAAGGCGTAGGATAGCAGGGCGTAAGACCTGCCATAAGGGAGTCCAGAGGGAACGTCTGGCACACGACTTTGCAGGGCAAAGTGTAGTGTGTTACACCCTGTAAACGCAGTCGGAAAAATCGGAATGATTTTTCTGACCGCAGGGGTGGTTTTACACGACCGAAAAGGGCGAGTAAATCTCACGCCTGCATTTTGCGTTTACGGGGTGTTCTCCCGTAGGGATGACAGCGGCAGGGTATCCTAAAATCACTGTCACTGCCGTCACCGCTGTCACCCGCAGGGCAGAGCCGCCAACTTTACATGGCTTTAAGCGTCAATGACAGTAACAGGGGGTATCCCAATATCGCTGTCACCGCCGTCACCGCTGTCACCCGCCCTCCTTGCAAGGGCAATCTGCCTGCCGTCTTTCCTGCGGCTGTACTGGTAGCAGATACGGTTCTCGCTTAAAAATGTGGTGCGGTATTCATTCAGCCATTTCGTAATCACCGTGGGTATGGTTTCCGTTTCCCCCATAGCGGCTAACAGCTCCGTTGCCGTGCCTGCCCATTCTTCCTTATCCCTCATAAAATCCACCAACCGAAAAAGGACATCTGGTATCGTTTCTTTCGCAAGCTGCTCCTGCGTTTTCCTCTCCACAAGTTCCCAACTGCAATCACGGAAACGGAGCGTGTATTCCTGATAGGGCGTGTCCCTGCCCGTTACATACAGCTTGGCGGTGTCAGATGCCCGTTTCTCCTTTTCCAGAACAAAGGTAGCGTCCGCACTCCCCGTTAATCCTGTCGTCCCAGACACCTTGTTGAACACATCGCTGTCATTCTGCTTTCGGATGTGGTGTACGACAATGACCGCCAGAGAGTGCCTGTCGGCAAAATCTTTGATTAGGGAGATGTCCCCATAGTCGCTTGCATAGGCATTGTCTTTTGAAGCTGTACGGACTTTCTGCAAGGTATCAATGACAATGAGCCTGCTGTCTGGATAGTCTTTCAGATAATCCTCAAGCTGCACGATAAGACCGTCTGACAGCTTGCAGCTTGCCACGGCAAAGTGGAGCCGCCCGCTTGCTTCGTCCGTCAAACGAAATAACCTGTCCTGTATGCGGCAGAACGTGTCCTCAAGGCAGAGGTAAAGCACATCGCCCTCCATTGTCGTCATGTCCCATAAGGGGATTCCCTGCGACACGCATAAGCACAGCTTCAGCATGAGCCAGCTCTTGCCTATCTTCTGTGAGCCGCAGAACAGCGACAAGCCTGTGGGGATAAGGCTGTCCACCACAAAGGACGGCTTCTCAAGCGGCTCATAAAGGAGCGTTTCGGCGTTGACTGTCTGTAACTTCTGCATGGGTTTCCTCCTTTCGGGCAGTTATCTTGTTTTTGTTGCACATAGGCGTTGACCTCCTTAAAAATAGATTTACTCCCACGAAAAAAGTGAGAGTATGTAATACCGCCAATCCCACACAAATAAAAAACAGATTTCTTTTTCGGGCGGTGTCGGTCACGGTTGGAGATATTTCTTCAATTTCCGCCTTTACTTTCTCCTTTGCAATCGCAACAGATTTCTGTATTGCCGAAGCGGTGCAATGCTCCATAGCGGCGATTTGGTAAAAATTGAACTCATACTCGTAGTAGAGCAGGAAACGTCGCCTTTGTATCTCTGGCAGTCTGTCAACCGCCTTACAGAGCAGTTCCGCCCGTTCTGCTTCAATCATTTGTTCCTCAATGCTCTTAGGCAGCTTTAACGCCCGCCTGTTCAGCGTTTCGTCCCATACTTCCGAAAACTCCCTGTGCCGCTCGTCCCATTGGAGAAGATTCCTGTTCCTGCGTTCCATCTGCCGAAATTCAAAGAATAACTGCTCGGATACTTCCAGTTCGTGGTGTTCCCCCTGCCCGTCCTTAAAACTGATAAAATACCTTATACCGCTTTCCGTGGATTCCTCCCGAAGCGTGTACGCCTTAGCTTTATATGCCATCCCGTTTTCCTCCTGCCAAAAATAAGCGGGGAGATTCCACTCCCCACCCAGTAGCCCGCAGAATAATGGGATGTATTAGACGCTTACAAAATTTTCCGAAGCTTCTTCCGCAGATGGTCTAACCTCGCATAGATGGCACCAGTCGTCAAATGCACAAGTGGGGCAATCTCCTTTGTGGAATACCCCTGCATTTTCAGCAGGACGATTTTCAAGGTACGCCCGTCCACCGTGACTAATACTTGATAGAGATTTTCGCTCTCAATCTCGTCCAGTAACTCCGCAACTGTATTCACCTCCGCTTGCCGCTCCCTGTCTGCCATGTCCTCAAGGTATTCCGCAACGTCATTCGTCCATCGGTAAAACCGCCTGTTGGAATTGAAGTCTGCCCTGTCCGCTATGCGTATCTGCTCAATGGTCACTTCATCAACGCCGCACTCACGCAGCAGCTTTTCCTCCGCTTCTTTCCAGATACGCCATTTCCTGTCCTCCCGTCCGTGGTTGTATGCCATTCTTTCTTCCTCCAATCAGAATTGATTGAGAGGGCAGAGAAAAGCCCCCTCATTTTCCCAAAGGAAAAAACAAGGGGGCTGAACGCCTTAAATTTTAATTTTCTATTATCTTTCTTAGTTTTATTAGGATTCTGGCTTTGCGTTTGTTTACAACGCTCTGGGTTATGCCCAACCTCGCCCCGACTTCACGCTCGGAAAGTCCGTCAAAAAAGATTGCCTGTATCAACTCCTGCTCACTATCCGACAACAAAGGCAGGGCGGCTTTCAGCCTGTCCACCATAACAGCATTGACAACGGTTTCCGCAATGTCCGCCGCTTCATCAGCGATAAAGTCCAGAGGATTCCCCTCGCTGTCCGTAAATCCGTCGAGAGATAGCAGTCTATTCTTTGTATCTAATTTTTGCAGATAACGCCACCGTTCCTTGTCACGGTAGAAGTCTGTGTATTGCTCCCTCACGACTTCAAGCAGACAGCCTTGAATGGGGATAAACAGCTTGTCCATATAGGTCTGGTCGGATTCCCTGCAACGGCAGAACTCCGTGTAGGATAATTCCACATAGCCGCCACTTTCTCTGATATATACCTTTCTTGGTGCATATTTCACCATAAATACCTCCCATCTGAATTTTTGAAATGTAAAAAATCCAGATGGAGAGGCGGAGAACGACACCGCATATCAGAAACAGCCCTACGGCACTTTCCAACAAAAATCGACAAAAGAAAAACCGCAAAGGCTCTGTGACCTTTACGGTTATAAGAAATACAAATTCTGTTGTATGGAGATTGTACTTCTACTTTCAAGGTGAGAAGTACCGCTGCACTGGCAGAAATTTTTTTAACTGGTTTCCTGCCATTCTCTGATATGCTATGTATTGATAAATTTTACTTCGTATGAGCAGATGAATAACCGCCCGAAAAAAGAACATAAAAAAATCCCTCCAAATTTAAAAACAAATTCAGAGGGTAATTTAGGGTATAACAAAATAACCCACCCGAATATCGTTTTTTTTATTTGGTGAGTTTGTTCTTTCAAATACGAAACAAAAAGAGCCGATGATTCGTGAATTGTTCCACAATTTCATCGGCTCTGCGTCTTAAGCGTCTGGCTCTTTGATGACAGTTATCTTCAAGTTGTCAACTTTAATCAATCTTTCTTGTCTGCATTTTGGACAATAAAGGGGATAATTCTCCAAAACAGTGTCCTTCCTAATTTTATTACGGGTTTTGCTCCCACAAACAGGACACAATATCCATTCGCATTTCATCATAATTAGTCTCTAATCCTTTCAAATCTCATTTTATATGACTTTTGCAAGCTGTTAAGCTAACTTGTGGAACATATGCCGAACCTTATCTATACGGCTATTCGGGCGGCGGGGTTGGCAAATAAATTTACCAATAGCTGGCTGGTATCCTTTTAACTCTGTCAAGCAGACTCCCTGCCCATTTGTGAAATAAGTTAAATCGTTCCTGTATTCTTGAATACATCTAGCAGGGATTTCTCCTTTCAGAATGACCTCGTCATTCTTTATCTGAGTACTTACAATATCTGCACAATACCTTGGAGCATCATGATACGCCCGTGAGAGATATTCCTGCGGTGCATAAATTTCAAAGTGGAGATATGGCTCTAATAGTTCTGTCCCTGCTTTTTTTAAAGCCTGCTCCAATACGATAGGGGAAAGCAGCCGAAAGTCTGCGGGGGTACTTACAGGACTATAATACAATCCATATTCAAAACAGATTTTACAGTCTGTCACTTTCCATCCATACAGCCCCTGCTCGCAGCCATAAAGAACCCCCTCCATAACCGCATTTTGGAACGATTGGTTTAAATATCCAAGTGAAACTCTGCTTTCATACTGCACTCCGCTTCCAATAGGGAGCGGCTCTATGGACAACCCGACAGAAGCCCAGAAAGGATTTGGCGGGACTTCTATGTGGATGGTATATTCTGCTTTTCTAAGCGGTCTTTCCATATATATAACAGTAGGCTCTTTTATTTCTGCCTCCACATGATATTTTTCCTCAAGGATGGCACAAATGACTTCCATCTGCACATTCCCCAAAAAAGAAAGTATAATCTCATGCGTTGTAGTATCCACATAATATTTTAAAAGAGGGTCGCCATCTGAAATTTCTGTAAGTGCCCCAAGCAATATTTCCCGCTGTTCAGATTTCTTTGCTGCAATCGTTGTTTGGAGCATAGGGAGAGGATTTTCAATAAATGTTCTCTGCGGCAACAGCATTTCGTTCCCCAAAATACTGTTTAGCTGCAAAACATCATTTGGTAAAATTACAATATCACCAGAGCAGGCTGTATCGGATGAATATAATTCACCGTTTGTCGGAACACACATCTCTGTGATTTTTATTTTCTCTTTTTCAGATATTCTAATAACATCCCTCAAATGCAATGTTCCGCTATATATACGCACATAAACAAAACGCCGCCTTTTCTCTGAATATTCAATCTTAAAAACCTGCCCGCATAGTTCAGATTGACCTTCAGGCGTTGATGAATAAAATTTACTGGCAATTACTTCTATAAGCTGCCGAATCCCCAGATTGTTTTTAGCGCTTCCGTGATAAACGGGAAATAACGTTCCGTTTTGGAATCTCCTGTTTTCTTCCTGTTCCAGTTCTGACATTTTAAACGGTTTCCCTGACATATATTTCTCTAATAGTTCATCGTTTCCCATAATTACCGCATCCCACTGTTCCATATCGTCATTGTCCGTTACATTTATATGGGGATGCTGCCCAACCTTTTGCTTCACTATAATTTCCGAAGAAAGCTTTGCTTTCATTTCTTGATATACCATTGGCAAATCAATCCCCTCTTGGTCAATTTTATTGATGAAAAAAATTGTCGGAATCTTCATTGTCTGTAGTGCATGAAACAGTATACGGGTCTGTGCCTGTATGCCATCCTTTGCAGAAACTAATAATACTGCTCCGTCTAATACGGATAAAGAACGGTATACTTCCGCCAAAAAATCCATATGGCCTGGCGTATCTATAATGTTGACTTTTACATCCTCCCACTGAAAAGATGTCACTGCTGTCTGGATAGTGATTCCCCTTTGACGCTCCAAATTCATTGTATCTGTCCTTGTTGTGCCTTTATCTACGCTCCCTGGTTCTGCAATTGCACCACTGGTATACAATAAACTCTCCGTTAATGTTGTCTTTCCTGCGTCAACGTGAGCCAGAATGCCTAAGTTAATTATTTTCATGTGATTTTCCTCCTATCAACACCCAAAAAAGGGCATAAAAATACCCAGTGATAAATACTCCTATCACTGGGTAAATAACTCCAATAGCCCCAAAACACTTATATGTTTTCGGGCATATAAAATTACATGATAAAAGTATTCTTAAACTGGGTACAAAAAACTAAGCCCCATATTAAAAGTGAAACGGGACTGCTACTTTTTGTTCCCACTATCAAATTGACAGTTTATTTAAGAATACCTTGCCGCATATTTATTAACTCCTTGTATAATACTGAATCTAATTATATTCCTTAACCCTTTATTTGTCAAGCTGACAAACTAAAGCAGAAAAAGCGGCAGGATTTCCCCCTGCCACTAATCATCTGTTTATGCAAAAATAATTTCCTTTTCCACAATCTCCCTCGCACAAGCCCTTATGTTATTGAGGCATCCTGTCCATTCTAAGGCGTTTTCTGCCTTTAGCTGTTCCGTTATGCCCTGTGCCTGTTTCATACCCTCTATGAGCCTTTCAAAGCGTTCCTGTGCCTGTCTGTTGATGTCGGCAAGGTAGGCGTTTAGCCTGCCGCTTGTAAGAAGATTGGTGTATGTAACTTTACGGTACTGTTTTAGATAATCTAAATGCCGTTGCCCCCAGATGCCTATTGCCTGTTCTTCTTCGGCGGGTACAGTTAAGCACGGTATCAAATAATCCCCTTGCCTTTCGTATTTGCCGCCCAGTTCCTCAAATAATGATTTTGCCATTGTCTGTTACCTCCACATTCTTTTTTATTTTGAATGTCCGCAAAATCCGTCCTACATCTGTTGGACAGTGCGATTCCGATACATATCAAAATGTAACTTATCACAAAGTAAAGGATTCTCCATGGGAGGGCAGTTGGCAAAGCCCCGATCCACATCTCATGGATATCCAGCATCTTGCCAAATACGAAACCAACTATGAAACTGCACAGGTACTGGGGGACAAATTTTCTTCGCATGATCATGAGAGTGAGAATAAGTACGCCCTGAAATATGTATGTCCAGGTTCCGAGAGTCAGTCTTGGAAGAACCAACGAGAATGCGTATGGCACGCTGGATATTGCCGATATTCCTGCTGCAGAATAGAGCATGAGAACCACTCCGAAACTGTTGATGGTGACTGCTGTTATCAGGGCGATCTCGCCCCACATGTTATGCAGATGTGCATTTCCTGATTGAGTATTCATTTTCTGCTTTTCCTCATTTCTTTCATATATGATGCGTTTTATAACATATACTTTGATTTCCCCGGCATCAGGGGAGCTTTAATTGTCTAAGACTTCATATATATATCCCTGCGGTTTTTGATTGTAGCACCGACAACATCACATAACAAATAAATAGTTTTTATGGTTTGATAGATTTTGTATATAAAAAATATTCGGATTGTATTAAAATATGAATAGGATCATGTATAAATAATGAAAAGGGGGAGTTATAAGTGAACCTGTCATATATTAGATATTTTGTTGAACTGGCCCATGTTCAGCATTATACAAATGCGGCCAGAAATCTGAATATAACGCAGCCAAGCCTCAGTCACGCAATATCCCAGCTTGAGGAAGAACTTGGGGTAATGCTTTTTGAAAAGAATGGGCGCAATACGGAGCTCACTGCATTTGGCAGAGAATTCCTTGCATGTGCAGAGCGTTCGCTTGGCACTCTTGATGCGGGGGTAGAGTCCATACAAAAGGAGGCTGCCGGGGATGGCGTGATACGGCTTGGTCTCATAAGACCTCTTGGAATGGAATTTGTACCGCGTCTGGCAGCGGAGTATTTGAAGAAAGCTGAAAACAGAAATGTGTCGTTTACATTTCATACAGGGACCACAGGGCAATTGCTTGATGATCTTGCGGCCAGAAAATATGACATGGTTTTCTGTTCAAGACCGCCTGAGACGATGGGATTTTCCGCCGTTCCTGTCGGCAGACAGGATCTTGTTGTCATAGCACCGTCAGGACATCCTTTGGCAGATAGGGATTCGGTGACACTTGAGGATACACTTGGATATAAACACGTATATTTTTCGAAGGGATCTGGAATGAGAAGTCTGGTGGATGAGATGTTTGAAGGACTTGGCAAAGCTCCTGAGATAGCATGCGAAACGGAGGAGGATGAGGTCATAGCCGGACTTGTGGCAGCAGGGTTTGGAATAGCGGTAGTCCCTTACATGGATATGCTCAAAAGGCTTGATGTGAAGGTTCTTAACATAAAACATCAGCTGGTTGACAGGCTTTATTATGTTGTTCATGACAGCCGGACATATATGTCCCCTGTGGCGACAAAATTCCATAAATATGTGTTATCTAGTAATTGACAAATTAAGGTATGATATATAGAATGGTTCTCATATGAACTTATAAATTTGAGAAAATGTTGCACAAATCAAATTGTACAATTACTACAATAAATCGCCAGGAAGTTTAAGGGGGCGCATAGTTAGTGGATAGGACTGCTGTATTTAATATAGCATTTGAAATGTGGGGAATATTAATCTGTCTGTTTGCATTTGTGGTTATATTCCTTCAGAAGAATAATAATAGAGATAAAAAGAATGTGAGTCTATGTATGGAGGCTGCATGTATCATCCTGCTGGCTGCAGATATGTTGTCATGGTATTATCAGGGAAAAACAGGACAGACAGCCTATTACATGCTGAAGATAAGCAATTTTGCCGTGTTCTTTATCAACTATATATATATGACTCTGTTTACGTTTTATCTTCTTGTCATTCTCAACAGAGGAGAGACGAAGATGCCAGCGAAAGCAAGGGGCGTGGTAGTTCTGAGTGCTGCTGGGATAGTCCTGCTCATTATATCCCAGTTCAGTGACAAGCTGTTCTATTATATAGATGATAACAACTTTTATCACAGGAGCAGCTGTTATCTGTTGTCTCAGCTTATTGCTGCAGCAGGACTTGTTCTAAGCTTTTCGATACTTTTGCAGTATAAAAAAAGACTGGAAAAAAGAGTTTTCTGGTCAAGTGTTTTGTATTTTATCCTGCCATGTATATCCACAGTTGTTGTCATATTCTATTATGGGATTTCATTTCAGACGATATCTGTGGTTGCTTCTACACAGATCATGTTTGCAGTTGATATGGTCGAGATGGACAGATCACTTGCGAGATCCAGACAGGAGGTTGAGCGCACAAAGTACGAGGCTGAGCATGATCTTCTGACCGGCATGTACAACAAGACGGCTGGAATGCAGAGAATAAGAGAGTATATAGATAACATGACTGACGAGGACAGTGCTTCCCTTGTATTTGTGGATATAGATGATTTCAAGAGTGTAAATGATACATATGGTCACGCAGTTGGTGATTACTGGATTGAGAAGGTGGCAAAGTTTCTCCGGAGTGACTGCTATGAAGAGGACGTTGCCTGCAGGTATGGTGGAGACGAGTATGTTGTGCTTCACAAGGGCTTATCGGATATATCTGTTCTGGAGTCAAAGGTGATAAGATTTGCCAGAAAACTTCAGCGCAAGACAATGGAGAGAGGGCAGAATGTCCATTGCAGTGCTGGTATATGTCAGATCAATGGTTCAGGATTCAGCACAGAAGAGTGTATGAATGTCGCGGACACTGCGCTGTATGAAGCAAAAAAGAAGGGCAAGAATGTCAGCGTGATCCACAGCATCAGCAGGGATGGTACGGACAGAGTGACCGTACTTGACAAGATAGAGTCTGATATAAAAAAGGCTCAATCCAGGGTAGAGGCAAGGATCGCATATATGTATACTGATATTATATATGTTAATTATGAGAACAATAAATACCGTGTTATAAAAGGCGATTCTGAGCTGAACAATGCTGTATCTTGTGCGAATAACTATGATGAAGTAATTGGATTGATAAGTAACCAGTTTGAGTCGGATCGGTCAAGAAAAATAGTCAGAGATTTTCTCAGCCGCGAGCGAATGGAGAGTTACACAGGCGGCAATACGGAATATCAGACAGAAAATTTCCTCAGAGGGGTTTTGTCAGTCAGCTGTGCAAACAACCATGGGGGTGCAAGTCTTATACATGTTATCCCGGTGGACGAGGACGGTGACAGAGGTTACTTTGTGGTCGTGCAGGATCTTGACATATATGCTGGTTGAAGTATATAATTACACATAATAATCTAAACGAAAACAAGTTGGTGGATTTTTCCGGATCAGGTCATCTTTTCGCCCCACAACCGCAAGGTTGTGGGGCTTTATTTATGCCATCCGGGGACGGAGGTTTTATGAACGAGAATTTTATGAAAGAAAAGCCGGTGTTCCCACTTTTGATGTCCATGGCACTGCCTATGGTTATATCGATGATGGTGAATGCTTTGTACAATATAGTTGACAGTTTCTTTGTGGCTAAGATAAGTGAGGATGCGATGACAGCACTTTCGTATGTATTTCCACTGCAGAATTTTGTAAATGCTGTGGCGATCGGATTTGGTGTTGGAATAAACGCGGTGATAGCCATATATCTTGGAGCCAAGGACAATGAGCGGGCAGATCGTGCAGCTAGTTGGGGGATGTTTCTTGCTGTTATACAGGGAATAGTGATGACGGTCGTGTGTATTGCCATCATTCCATCGTTTCTCAGAGCCTTCAAGGCAAGTGGAGACGTCCTTGACCTTGGCTGCCGTTATGCAGACATAGTATTTGGATTTTCTATAATTATTTCGGTTGATCTTGCATTTGAGAAGGTATTTCAGTCAGTTGGACGCATGATAGTTACAATGGTTGGACTGATGGGCGGCTGTATTATGAATATAGTGCTTGATCCGCTGCTGATATTTGGTGTGGGACCATTTCCTGAAATGGGTATAGAAGGCGCTGCACTGGCAACTGGCCTGGGACAGGTGTTTACACTGATCATTTATTTTATTGTGTACTTTGGAAGACCGATAAATGTGAAGTTCGGCATAAAGCATTTGCATGAGGGCGGTCTGATGGTGAAGAAGCTGTATGCCATAGGTATACCTGCCATACTCAATATGGCACTGCCGTCTCTGCTCACAAGCGCACTCAACGCCATACTCAGCATGTATTCGGCAACTTATGTCATGATCCTGGGCGTGTACTACAAACTTCAGACATTCCTGTATATGCCGGCAAATGGAATCATTCAGGGAATGCGTCCTATCATAGGCTATAACTATGGTGCCGGAGAGCATGCCAGGGTGAAGAAGATATTCACCATAACGCTTGCATTAAATGTTGGAATCATGCTGGCTGGAACAGTTGTGTGCCTGCTTATCCCGGAAAGGCTTATAGGTATGTTCACAGAGAATGTGTCTACAATAAATGCGGGTGGAACAGCACTGCGCATCATATGCGCCGGATTTGTAGTGTCGGCCGTGTCGGTAACTGCATCTGGAGCACTTGAGGGATTGGGAAAGGGCACTCCGTCCATGCTCATATCCCTGCTCAGATATGTGGTTGTCATAATCCCGGCTGCATGGATACTATCAAAACTTTGTGGTTTCGGACCTGCTGGTGTGTGGAATGCGTTCTGGGTAGCAGAGCTTATAACGGCGGTGTGTGCGGCGTTTATATATAGAGGGGCTGTCAGAGGACAGAGGGAAGTGGTTTAGATAAATTGAAGATGTAATACAAATAAAGTCACGACGTTGATGCTGAGTGGTATCTGTCCGGGAATCCGGGGATATCAGTGCAGATTAGGTCGTGACTTTGTTGTATTTATCACACACTATTTCTAATTCGTTAAAAGGTAAACAATACTTTCTTATTTTGAAAGGTTCATTGCTAATATACTGGTTATATAATGTTATTGCTTTATTCGCTATTTCTCTAGAGTGATCCTCTTCGTTTACATAATCAGATATAAATTTTAAGTCTCGTTTTCTATTTTTCTCCAAACGAGAGTCATTTTTTCTTATAGAATAATCATCCATTGGTAAAAGTTGTTTTTCTGTAACAGGAATCATATCAATAAAATTTATTCCGCTTACAAAACGTCCGGTTTCGGTAATGACTTTTGTATAACCAGCGTTGTTATGTAGTGTTTTCCTTTTCTGAGGCTTGCCGTCATGTCTTGTTATCGGAATGGCATACATTCTACTATTAACCATAACAATGATGCCAATAAAGTGCCTGTTATCTTTGCCTAATTGAGGGCTTACAGATGGTACATGATCACAAACTTTATGTAGTTCTCGTATGTATTTCATATCTATTCGATATAGATGTAAACGATTTTTTGTCATATATTCCTCTTTAAATGAAAAATTTGGATGTAGGGGCTTACTAATAAATAAAAAAGGCTATGCGCATAATGCACATAGCCAATAATTGTAGTTCCACCTCGGTAGAACTAACGCTTTTCGTATTCCACTTAACGGCAGGAGCCTCCGATTGACTATGATTATAACATATACAAAAGAAATGTCAATTTCCCTATTAGGATTACAGTTTTATAAAAGATGTATGTCACTGAGAATACATGAGAGCGGCTTGGAATTCAAGGGACTTGAAAGAGAGTTAATGAAAGCTTTAGAAAAGTATACAAAACGGAGAATTTGAGCTACAAATTGAGCTATTGCCCATCAAACATTTAGTATGTTAGAATAGTTGTGGTTATCCTATAAAAACACTAGGATAACCACGATTGTTTTGTTGGAGGAAAAATCGTGGGAAATATATTCAGAAAGGCATTCATCAAATCAATCCCAATCATGTGCAGTTATTTGTTCGTCAGCATGGCATACGGAATTATGATGGAGAATGCCGGATTCAAATGGTATTATTCACTGCTGGTCAGCCTGACGGTGTACACGGGGGCGTACCAGTTTGTGCTTGTGACGCTGCTTTCAAGCGGAGCCTCCATACTCACCATGGCGCTCACTGCATTTCTGATGAACAGCAGGCAGAGTTTCTATGCGCTGACATTTGTGGATGAGTTCAACTACATGGGAAAGCGGAAGTTATATATGATACATACAATGACGGATGAGACCTACGCCGTGAACTGTACCCTGCCGGATACCGGTAAAGAGAAGCAGAGCAGCATGTTCTGGGTGGCTTTTTTGTCGAGGTGTTACTGGATGGTTGGTGCGGTTGCCGGGGGGATCCTGGGTCAGATTATTCCGTTTGATATGACGGGGATTGATTTCTGCATGACGGCACTGTTTGTCATCATATTTATCGATCAGTGGGAGAAGGCGGAGAGCCATATTCCGGCGATTGCAGGAATTGTGATAGCGGCTTTATGCTTGTTGGTAGTTGGACAGCAATATTTTCTTTTGCCATCACTGATCATAGCGTCAGCAGTGCTTGTGGTGTGGAATACGAGGAGAAAATAGATCTAAGGAGAAAATGAGACAGCATTATTCGCAGCGTATTAACAGAAATTTTTTTTTATCAAATCTGTCACATAAGCGGTCGGAACGATACGAATAACAATAGAAGAGCAAATATAAAAAACAGGATATGATATATAGAAAGAACAGGAAACTACCATGAATACAAAATACATATTAATTGGAATAGCGGTGTCGGCGGTTGTAACATTTGCACTGAGGGCACTTCCATTTGTCATATTTAATGGAAAAAGACAGATGCCGGAGATGCTGGTAAAGCTTGGGAAGGTGCTTCCGGCGACCATCATGGCGGTGCTCATAGTGTACTGCCTGAAGGGGGCTGTGTCGGCTCCAGTGGCAACTGGAATACCGAGTCTTGTCGGCGTGCTGGTGACAGGCGGAACGTACAAATGGAAGCACAATACGCTGTTAAGTATTCTGCTGGGGACTGTGAGCTATATGGTTATGCTGCGCATAATGTAGATAATCATTTTTGGTTGATTGTTTTTAGCAGTAATCTCTGCAACCGGATTGCGGATAATTTGTACGCAGAATCCCACTATTGAATGAATGTGCATAATTTGTTAGAATAGCTGTGTGTTTATCGACTTAAGCACATATTATAATATGAAGATATCATCGCGGCAGATTTTGTCTGGGCAGGTGATATTGGGAGATATTATTAGAAAGGATCTGAATAAGTAATGGATAGATCAGATAAACAGAGAATTGAGGGGATCGTGCAGAGGATACTGGATGATTTCGGCGATGACAGAGCCATCAACAAGACGGATCTGTGCAACGAGCCGGATAAGACAGCCATTATCGATGTGATCGACAAACTCATGAAGATTCTGTATCCGGGTTATTACAGCGACAAGCTGTATAAGATATACAGCTTGAAGAATAACATGTCTGTTATCATAGAGGATGTAATATTCCATCTGAAGAAACAGATCATGATAGTTCTCAGGTATTGCAAAAAGTTTCCTGAGCTCACAGATGCTGAGCTTGAGGATAAGGCGATGGATATAACATATGAATTCATGGATAAGATACCTCAGATAAGAGACTATCTTGAGACTGATATCCAGGCGGCATTTGACGGAGATCCTGCTGCGGGCAGCAAGGATGAGGTCATACTATCATACCCTGGACTGTATGCCATATCTGTATACCGTATGGCACATGAGCTTTGTCTGCTGGATGTGCCGATGATACCAAGGATCATGACTGAGCACGCCCACAGCGTGACCGGAATAGATATTCATCCGGGCGCCACCATAGGAAAGTATTTCTTTATTGATCATGGTACGGGAATCGTTATCGGCGAGACGACTATTATCGGCGAGCATGTGAAGATATATCAGGGCGTGACACTTGGAGGACTCTCTACACAGGGAGGTCAGAAGCTCAAGGGAGCCAAGAGACATCCAACCATCGGTGACAATGTAACCATCTATTCAGGCGCGTCCATCCTTGGAGGCGAGACTATCATCGAGGACAACGTTGTTGTGGGTGGTAATACATTTATCACCAACTCAGTAGAGAAGGATACAAGGGTTACTGCCAAGAAGCAGGAGCTTCAGTATAAAAATAATTAGAGGACATACAAATGAGTGACATACGAAAGATAGCGGTTCTGACCAGCGGAGGAGATGCTCCGGGCATGAATTCAGCTGTTAGGGCTGTGGTTGTATCGGCCATCAACAGTGGAATAGAGATAGTCGGAGTGATGCGTGGTTACGAGGGACTTATCGACTGGGAGACACAGCCGCTCGGCCTGGCGGACGTCAGGAACATAAACAATCAGGGTGGAACGATACTTTTCACCAGCAGAAGCGAGAGATTCCTTCAGAAAGAATACCGCGAGCAGGCGGCAAAGAATCTGAGAGATCACGATATAGATGCGCTTGTTGCCATTGGTGGGGATGGAACACTCCGTGGAGCCATAGCATTTCAGAATGAGGGTATCAATACCATCTGCATCCCTGGAACAATAGACAGAGATGTTGCATGTTCTGAGTATACGCTGGGATTTGACACAGCGGCGAATACAGCCATGGAGGCCATTGACAGGATAAGAGATTCATCGGTTTCCCACGGACGATGCAGCGTCGTGGAGGTCATGGGACGAAAGAGAGGCTATATAGCGCTCTGGGCAGGCATGGCGACATCAGCTGATGCCATCATAATTCCTGAAAAATGGGATGGTGACTATGACAGTATCATAGATACGATAAAGGCAAAGCATGCTGACGGAAGGAACAGCTATCTGGTGGTTGTGGCCGAGGGTGTTACAGATGCTCCAGAGCTTGCACAGATGATTCTTGATAAGACTGGTATAGAGTCGAGGGTATCGGTGCTTGGCTATATACAGAGAGGCGGACAGCCAACGGCAAAGGACAGGATGTATGGCTCACTCATGGGTGCGTATGCCGTTGATGTACTCAAGAAGGACAAGGCAAATCGTATGATAGCTATCAAGAACGATATACTTATAGACTATGATATAAAAGAGGCAATTGATATACAGAACAATCAGATCGATTCCTTCCAGTATGAGCTGAGTAAGCTGCTGGCCGAGTAATCGGTGAGGCTGGCAGTGGGTAAAAAATAAGCTGACTGATTATAAAAAGATATATAAATGACAGGTATAAAAGATACAATATAAAGGAGAAGGTTATGAAACAGGTAATATTAACAGGCGACCGTCCTACGGGCCGTCTTCATGTGGGACATTATGTAGGATCACTTAAGAGAAGAGTCGATCTTCAGAATTCAGGAAAGTATGATGAGATTTACATCATGGTGGCTGATGCGCAGGCGCTTACAGACAACGCAGAGCATCCTGAGAAGGTCAGACAGAATATTATGCAGGTTGCTTTGGATTATCTTGCCTGTGGCATAGATCCTGAGAAGTCTACTATATTCATCCAGTCAATGGTACCAGAGCTCACAGAGCTCACATTCTACTATATGAACCTTGTAACAGTGGCAAGAGTCCAGAGAAATCCTACCGTTAAGGCAGAGATCAAGATGAGAAACTTCGAGGCAAGTATCCCTGTTGGATTCTTCTGTTATCCTATCAGCCAGGCTGCAGATATCACAGCATTCAAGGCCACAGAGGTTCCTGTTGGAGAGGATCAGATGCCTATGATCGAGCAGTGTAAGGAGATCGTTCACAAGTTCAATTCGGTATACGGTGAGACACTTGTTGATCCAAAGATCGTTCTTCCTGACAATGAGGCATGTCTCAGACTTCCAGGTACAGATGGTAAGGCCAAGATGAGTAAGTCACTTGGAAACTGTATCTACCTGTCAGAGGATCCTGCAGATATCAAGAAGAAGGTTATGTCCATGTACACAGATCCAAACCACATCCGTGTAGAGGATCCTGGTCAGATCGAGGGCAATTCAGTATTTACATATCTTGATGCATTCAGCAAGCCAGAGTACTTTGAGGAGTTCCTTCCAGACTACAGTGGTATGGATGAGCTCAAGGAGCACTACACCAGAGGTGGCCTCGGTGATGTAAAGGTCAAGAAGTTCCTGAACAATGTTCTTCAGGCTGAGCTTGCGCCTATCAGAGAGCGCCGTCAGATGTGGGAGAAGAGACCACAGGATGTATACGACATCTTAAAGAGTGGCAGTGAGGTTGCCAGAGCAAAGGCAGCAGAGACGCTTGCAGATGTGCGCCGTGCTATGAAGATTGACTATTTTGAGAACGACAATCTTTTCAAGTAAGAAATATTATAACTTTTAGCATGATTACATGTGTAAAAAGGATAAAATTCTCGCCAAATGTCCTGAAAAGTGATATTTGGGACAAAGCAAGGGAATTTTATCCTTTTTTCATGCAAATAATCATTTTAGAGATATTTTTGTGCTAATGACGAGCAAATTATCTCAAAATAAGAAAATCCTAGGGAGGTGACATATCACCCGAATGTGGAGTTAAATAACGCTGTCAATCACATATTATATCCTCACAACCACAGCTTCATACGGATACAGTCCTGTCAGTGAAATTACACAGTGCAGATGGGCGTAAATTGCAACAGTCAAAAACAGTAATTACCTGAGTCGTTAACTATATAAATAATCCGGATTTCTCCTTGCTGTGCTCCAGCTTGTCAAGAAGCTTTGCGCAAGGCTTTGCGAGCAGTAGTCCGATGACCGCTGAGATCGCAACATATATCAGCAGGGTGGCAAGACATTTGCCGTAGGTGTGTTGATACATTCCGGCGACACATTCCCTGAGGGCGTTCATGCAGTATGAGAACGGCATGAATTTGTAAAGGTACTGGTACACTGATGGGAGCACTTCCACCGGGAAAGTACCGCCTGCTCCGGCAACCTGTATGACCATGATGACAACTGCGATGGCCTCACCGATTGCCAAATGCCACGGTGAGAGAGTAGATCAGGAATGTAAATACAAAGCTCGTCATCATGGCAGCAAGTGCAAATGCTATCGGATGCTTGCACTGTATTCCCACGTAGAACAGATCGCCCATAACGGTTATGATGGTCTGGACCTGTCCGATGACGAAGAAGTTAAGATATCTTCCGAAGAACTTCTGGTAAGGTTTCACACCCTCAAGTTCTTCAGTGTCCCTGACCTTAACATGTATGAGAGCAACAAGTATGAGAGCACCCACCCACAGTGCCAGGACCGTGTAGAATGGTGCCATGGCTGATCCGTAGTTGGATATCTCGTATACAGCAACTGTGTTCATCTGTACCGGTGATGAGATGAAATTCACTAGCACCTGTGGATTGTCCTTGATGGCATTTATGAAATCCTGGTAGCTGCTGTTAGACGTGATCGTCTGTATGTCGGCCTTGATCTTGTCTATGCTTTCTTTGAGATCCTTCAGACATTTGATCGTTCCCGCGATGTCTGAGGTTCCGTCCTTCAGAATGTCCTGATACTCGGTCAGGGACTTGCTGATATCGTTGAAGTTTCCCGGAACATTTGCCAGCACGGTCTGTGCCTGCGCCAGAGATGACTGGATATTCTCTAACGAAGATTTCAGTTCAGGCGAAAGTTCGTTATTTATGAGATCCTTCACTGAAGCAATGTCATTTGTACACTTCTTTATGTCGGACGATACCGCTTTTTTCAGTGATGCAAATTCTTCGTCCGACAGGCTTGTGTCGGATACAAGCTTTGCTAAGTCTTCGTTCAGATTTTCAAACTGAAGTTTGGCATCCGATACTATAGGTGACTGGGCTTCGATCAATCGATTTATGGTGTCCAGAACATTGGTGCCAAGGGAACCATTGAGGTCAGTTTCGATTGACACTGATCCGATATCGTGGGTTCTTGAGAGGCTGTCCACGGTTTTACCAAGCTCTGTAAGTCTGTCAGAGATCATGTCGAGACCTGTGTTCAGCAGTGATATCGAGGTGTCTGCAACGTCGCTGCTTATGCCTGCGCTGTCACTCAGATTTCCAAGACTGCTTGAGCCGCTCTGTGCCATGCTGTCTATGCTTGGAAACAGAAGCTGAGTGGTATCGATGGCATCTGATGCAGACTCTGTGAGCAGTGAAAATGTATTCAGCATATAGACGTAATTGTCCAGCGTGGATGAGATCTGTTCCAGTTTGCTCTCAAGACCGGCAACGAGGTCTGAACCGTCTATGTTATTTCCAGAAATGAAATCTCCGGCATTTGCAAATACCTCGGTCAGCGTGCTTATGATCTTTGTGTTTATCTCGTTTTGGACGGTCGTCTTGACCTTGCCGGTTATCTTGGTGGCAATGGCGTTCTTCTTGCTGTTCTCGTAGTATTCGATATTTGGATTGACGATGTTGCCATTTAGTATGCTGAGCATGTTCGCCGTGAAGTCCTTTGGTATGATTATTCCGGCATAACATTCCCCGCTGGCGATGAGTTCAAGTGCCTCATCTTTATTATCGGCAAATGTCCAGTCGATAGTGTTGTTGTTTTCAAGACTTTCGATCACCATGTCTCCGATGGTCAGATTTATTCCGCTCATCTCGATTCCCTCATCCTCGGAGTAGACGGAGATCTTCATGAGTGAGGTGGCGGACTCTCCATACGGATCCCAGTTTGACAGGATGTTGAACCACGCATACAGGGAAGGGATTATGCACAGACCCATGACTATGGACAGTGCGACAACATTTGTGGTGATCCTGCGCAGATCAGATATGTATACACGCCAAATGTTTTTCATGATAATTCCTCCTTGTCAGCTTCTGTGTTTTCTGTGGCTTCATCCTGTTCATCCGTCTGAACCGAGTCGCCATGTTCATCTGTCTGAACTGTCTCGTTTTGCTCATCAGACTGCACAGACACACTCTGATCATTCTGCACAGCCTCAGCCATCTCAGCCACCTTGTCCTGCACGGCGGTGATCTGTGTCTGAATATCTGTTTTTACATTTGTTATTATGTCGTCCAGCTTCTTCTTCGGTGCAGCGACTTTTGTATATATGCTGTTGATGTCGATGAGACCGTCAATATTATCTTCCGTATCCTGAAGCGAGTTAACCATCTCCTGTACCTTGTAATCCGAGTATTCCACATGTATCAGATACGCCGCGATTATGAACAGGCTGGCGATCCACAGAACAAGAAATATGATCTTGGAGCTGCCGGTCAGAAAGAGCAGGATAAGGAAGCATGCGGGAACAGTGAATATACACTTAATACCCGCCTTCAGCTTTTTTACATTTGCTGCATGGGCATTGTCTCTGAATGCAAGCACCTGGGACTTTATGTCAGATGGCTCGTTGCTGGTTGTATTTGAATTTGTATCTTCGTTCATGGGTGTTCCTCCTTATTTGCATTACATCATATCCGTATCTTCCATACGTTTCTCGATGAAGTGCATGATATGGATAAATGGTTTTCTGATTATAAGTCCTATGACCAGTGCAACCACAATGAAAATTGACAATTCAAGCAGATATTTGAACAGGTCTGCGTGATACATTCCGCCAATACATTCACGCATTGCATTTATCGCATATGGGAATGGGAAGAATATGTACACCTGTCTGAAGAAGTTCGGAAGAGCCTCTATAGGGTAGGTTCCACCGCTCCCCGCTATCTGCAGCACCATGATCACAACAGCGAGGGCCTTGCCTATGTCGCCAAATGATATGGTGAGTGAATATATCAATATCGAAAATGTCAGCCCTGTGAGTGCCGCGGTTGCCCAGAATGCAAATGGGTGCAGACACTGTATCTTCAGCAGGAACAGATCTCCAAGCACTATGACCAGAACCTGAAGCTGAGACAGCAGGAAGAAAATAAGGTATCTTCCAAAGAACAACTGGTGTGGTCTGGCATCCTTCAGATAGTCCGCATCCTTCACATGCACCTTCATGAGGGAGACGAGAATTGTCATTCCGACCCAGATGGCAAGCACTGAGTAAAATGGTGCCATGGACGAGCCGTAGTTGGCAATGCTGTAGTAGTAATGTTCCTCGACAGCAACAGGCTTTGACAGGAATGACGCCAGCGCCTCTGAGTCTCCGTTGAGGAAGGCTATGATCATGTCGGTCACCTCGCTGTCGGCGGCCTTGTTGATCTCGTCTGTGGCGGTCTGGATCTTGTCACGTATACCACTTATGAGATCGGAGAGGTCTGTGAGACTGGTGTTCATTGATGCAATAGTCACCTTATAATTGTCAAATACAGAGCTTGCACTGCTGATGGTAGAATTCAGGGTATTTAACAGATCCTGAGCGTTTTTCAGTGCATTTTTGATGTTCAGGATAATGTTGTCCATGTCAGGAATGACCTGGCTGGTAAATGTGTCATCTATGTCTGAGACAGAGTCGATGATCTGGTCGAGCTTATCTGATACGGCATTTTCTGCATTTGTGATCGCAGATATATCCAGACTATCGATGGTGTCGGCGGTGAGAGAGGAAATCTTCTTAACCTCTGTTTTTAGCTTGTCAAGCTTGTTGAGTGCATCTGAAACCTCATTCGTGTTGCTTATGTCAAGAGATTTGATATATTCGTCGACTGCATCGATCTTTTGCTGAAGTTTGTCTGCATCTGCCTTGATATTCTCAAGATCGGCAGATATGTTCTCTGCATCATCCTTCATATGGATAAGCTTTGCAGAGCTTTTCAGATTCTGTATGTCCTGCGCGATGCTGTCAATCTGATCCTGAAGAGAATTCCTGACAGTGTAGTAGGTTGAGCCCACTGAGTCTATATCGGACATGCTTGAATCAATGGCGGAACCCGCATCGGACAGAAGCTTGCTGCTCTTGTCAGTTGCGTCCTTGAGCTTTGTGCTGGTCTTGAGTTTGTTATTTGCCTTGATTATGGAATCTATGGTTTTCTGGTATCCGGCGAGATTGTCATCGACGGTCTTGAGCGCTGTGATGAAATCCGTTCCCTTGAGATCCTTCGACAGATCTGTGTCGGAGTCGTCAATGGCAGTGATAAGCTTCTGTGATATCGCCTTGACGTAGGTTTCGTTGATGCTTGTCTTGAGCGTTGAGACTGCAGTGTCGGTTATCTTAGGTGCCACGGCATTTTTCTTCTCATTTTCATAGTAGGTGAAGCTTGGATTTACGAAGTTGTCCGTCAGGGCATTGAACATGTTGTAGGAGAAATCCTCATCAATGACGACGGCGGCATAATAGGTGCCTGATTTCACACCGCCGATGGCGGACTTTTCAGATTCCGGAAATACCCAGCCGATACTGGTCTGGCTTTTCAGCTTATCGACCACTGACTGGCCCATGTTCATCTCGTTGCCGTCCGCATCTGTGTAGCCCTTGTCCAGGTTGACGACGGCGATATTGATATTGCCGGTATTGGCATATGGATCCCAGTTTGCAAATATGTTGAACCATGCATACAGCGCAGGCAGTATGCACAGTCCAACGGCGAGAACTATTGTGAGTATACTTTTTTTGATACCGATCAGGTCGTTTTTGAATATTTTCAGTATTGTTTTCATTTTTATGTAATTCCTATTTATATAGTAAATGCATCAGCGAGGACTGATGTACATGAGAGAGTCCCCGCTGATGATCGTTTATTATTCTACAGGTCTTTGAAATGGAACTGCTTCTTTCCGGTTGCGTAGTCATCAACTATCTGTCCATGTCCGTAAAGCTTGTATTTGTAGGTTACAAGTCCCTCAAGTCCTACAGGGCCTCTTGCATGGATCTTGCTTGTGCTGATTCCGACCTCTGCGCCAAATCCGTATCTGAATCCATCGGCAAATCTTGTGGAGCAGTTCTGGTATACTCCGGCCGAATCGACAAGCTGCATGAAGAGGGCGGCGGTCTCGTTATTCTCAGTCACGATACAGTCAGTGTGATGTGAACCAAAGTGGTTGATGTGTGAGATCGCCTCCTGCACATTGTTCACGATCTTGACTGAGAGCACCAGGTCAAGATACTCGGTATTGAAATCGTCGTCTCCCATGATCTCAAAAACGTTATGGCTGCTCATATTGCGTTCAGCCTGATTGATGATCTCCGCTGCCTCGGCGGTTCCGCGGAGCTTTACACCGTGTTTCTTAAGTGCTTTTGCCATGACCGGAAGCATTTCTTTTGCCACATCTCTGTGGACGAGAAGTGTCTCCGTTGCATTGCAGGCGGCGGTGTACTGTGTCTTGGCGTCTATGATGATAGGGATTGCCTTTTCAATATCCGCATCCTTGTCTATGTATGTGTGGCAGATTCCGTCTGCGTGTCCCATGACAGGGATCTTGGTGTTGTTCATTATATACTGCACAAATGCATTTGAGCCTCTAGGTATGAGCAGGTCAACGGACTTGTTGCATGACAGAAGCTCATCGATCTCGTTGTGCTGGCTTGCCTGGAGCATGCAGCCCTCTGGTGCTCCGTTTGCAACGGCTGTGCTGTAGATCACATCGAAGAGAGCCTTGTTGGTGTTGGCAGTTTCCTTGCCACCCTTGAGTACTGCGCAGTTGCCGCTCTTGATGCACAATGATGATATCTGGACCAGCGCATCCGGTCTTGCCTCGAATATGATTCCGATGACACCGATAGGGCAGGAGACTCTCTGAAGGACCAGCCCCTCGTCAAGCTCTCTCTTGAGCTGGATCTGTCCAACCGGGTCAGGGAGCTTTATGAGCTCATCGATTCCATTTGTCACGTCAGCGAGCTTGTGCTCGTCGAACTTCAGTCTCTTTTTGACTGATGCTGCGATCCCGTTCTCCTCGGCAGCAGCCATGTCCTTTGCATTTGCCGCAAATATCTCATCCTTATGTGCGATGAGTGCGTCCTTTACATGTACTAGTATATTGTTTCTTGTATCTTCTGAAAGTGCAGCCATTTTGTAGCTGTCAGCCTTCATGATGCTTGTAGCTTCCTGCATGTTCATAATCTTGTTCTCCTTTATAATCCTGTATGTCATGTGCACTTATTCTGTCGTGGCACATGAGCATATAATCCATTAAATATTACCACAAGTTTGGGGAGATGACCACAGGGAAGAAGATAAAAAGAGGCCATCGCATAATATGTGCAATCCACATTTGGAATGAAATCCGTATGGATGATTGCCATATTATGTAATGACCTTTTTATATGGTTATTGAGTTGTTATATATTGTTCCAAATTAGCAGCTTATCACAACAAAGCTCTGTGCCGGAAGAGTGATAACTCCGTCAGCGATACCTGGCTGTGTGCCGTTTATTGCTATAGAATAGATAACCTTTGCGTCACCAGTCAGCTCAGCAAGCTTCCTTGACTGGGTGTCCGTATTCTTAGGGTTCACTGCAAGGAGTAGATTCCCTCTCTTATATACAAGTGGCTTTCTGCTGATGATCTCAAGGTTGCTCTTGTCCAGCAGATCGGCCTGTGAACGTCTGAGAGAAGTGAGGGCCTTCACTGTATTGAGCAGGGAGTTCTGATCTGCCTCGGAAGCCTCAACATTTGCGGCATTTTCTGCAGGATCAACCGGCAGATAGAGCTTGTCGGCAGGCGCTGATGAGAAGCCCATGTTGTCACCGCTTGTCCACTGCATAGGAGTTCTTGAGCCGGTTCTGGTGAATCCGCCCTCCTTGCTTGCCATGCTTCTGAATTTCATAGCGATCTCATCGCCATAGTAGATGAATGGATTGCCAGGCATTGTCAGGAAGAATGCGTAGGCAAGCTTTAACTCATCCTCCGAGAGTCCGTAGCTGATACGTGTAGTGTCGTGATTTCCTGTGATGAGGGCTATAGCACCCTTGTCCTTTATCTGCTCGTATCTTCCCATGTATTCATCAATGAAGTGGTCGCAGGTTCCTTTGCTGTCAGCCTTGAAGAAGCTGTTGTTCTCCGTGCTGTCGTCAAGTGACTCTGGAAGAGATGCAAATGCATTCAGGTGAGCTTCGTAATCTCTTACCAGAGAGTTATATCCGTTGCCCATCCAGTCGAGATAGAAGTCCATGTCGAAGCCGGCCTTGATTGACTGTTCAGCCTTTCCCCACTCAGATACAAATGCTGACTCAGGGTACTCAGCGTGTAT
>OICF01000075.1_pt1 | contig 36895 bp, 32 predicted proteins | sample 1581211 | NCBI WGS metagenome assembly OICF01 (sample SAMEA3882534, study PRJEB24775) | human gut metagenome | biome: human-associated habitat; feature: intestine environment; material: feces | place: Netherlands | collected 2009/2010
CTTGTTTGAACATCGTGTTCAAACATGGCTGGTATAATTACAGATCATTAAGAACTTCTAACTCTCAAACATATCGTATATGAATATGAATCAATATTGAAATATATGTATATATACAGTTTGGCTTCATATTTGCTGGAGAAAATATACCTTGGACTAGGAGGAACATTATGCTTACAGGAAAGAAGATCGTGCTCGGTGTAAGTGGTGGTATCGCAGCCTACAAGATGGCGAATGTTGCAAGCATGCTTTCCAAGCTGCATGCAGACATCCATGTTGTGATGACAGAGAATGCGACACATTTTATCACACCGGAGACATTTGAAGTACTGACAGGAAACCACTGTTATACAGATACATTTGACCGTTGCATGGAACTGCATGTACCGCATATCGCGCTCGGTACGCAGGCGGATGCAATCTTGATCGCACCTGCAAGTGCGGATGTCGTTGGCAAGATCGCGAATGGAATTGCGGATGATATGCTCACGACCTGTGTGCTTCCTGCAACCTGTCCGGTTATGCTTGCCCCATCCATGAATGTACATATGTACGAGAATCCAATCGTGCAGGATAACATGAAGAAGCTTGCCTCCTATGGATATGAAATCATCGAGGCGGACGAAGGATATCTGGCATGCCGGGATATCGGCAAAGGAAAGCTTCCACCGGAGCATGTACTTGTGGATTATATTATCCGTGCCTGCGCAATGGACAAAGACCTTGCAGGTAAGAAGGTGCTTGTGACAGCAGGTGCCACACAGGAGTCCATCGATCCGGTCCGTTATATCACGAATCATTCGACCGGCAAGATGGGGTATGCATTGGCACGTATGGCGGCATTCCGTGGCGCCAAGGTTACACTTGTGGCTGGACCGACGAATCTGGAGGATCCATTGTTTGTCGATATGGTGAAGGTTGTTACAGCGGAAGATATGTATGAGGCAGTGACAAGCCGGAGCGCGGATATGGATATCATCATCAAGGCAGCGGCGGTTGCCGATTACCGTCCGGAAAATGTCAGCGATGAAAAGATCAAAAAGCAGGATGGCAGCATGGCTATTCCACTTACAAGAACAAAGGATATTCTGGCATATCTTGGCGAGCATAAGAAGGACAGACAGTTTATCTGCGGATTTTCTATGGAGACAGAGCATATGGTAGAAAATTCAAAGAAGAAGTTAGAGAAGAAGCATATTGACATGGTTGCTGCGAACAACCTGAAGGTAGAGGGTGCCGGATTCGGCGTGGATACGAATATTATGACACTCATAACAAAAGAGGGAGAAAAAGAACTCCCTCTGATGAGCAAAGAAGATGTCGCAAATGCGATATTGGATGAAATTATAGCAAAGATAAACTAATCATTTGGTATATCATGAAATCTGCCAGCGAGTTCTTCGGTTTTGACGATATTGATAAACGCATGTGAATCAATCGAACGAATCAGAGGAATGAGCTGGCGTTTTGCTTCTGTATTGATGACAGAGTAGATCAAAGTTTTCTCTTTTTCTTCATAACAGCCGATGCCCTGAAACAACGTCGCGTCGTGGTTGGTTGTTTCCCGTATTGCTTTATAGATCTGTTCGGAGTAATCCGAGATGATAAATAATGTTTCCTTTTTGTATCGTTTATAAAGAATCTGAATTGCCTGTGTGCTGCAGAACTGGAAAATGATTGAATAAAGCGCAATCGACCAACCGAAGAGGTAACCGGCCAGAATCAGCAGCATGACATTTCCGAACAATATATAGTTCCACGCATCAATTCCTTTGCGCTGGGACAGATAGATGCTGATAAAGTCTGTACCGCCGGTTGTCGTGCCGACATTTAGACACAGACTGATGGCGAATCCGTTGATCAGACCGCCGAATACACTGTTCAGCATGGCATCCTGCGTAAATACATAGGCAGGGAGTACATCGACAAAAATACTCGATAGAATGATCGTGAGAATCGAGTAGAGTGTGAATTTCCGCCCGATGAATTTGAATCCGATGTAGACTGGGATGATATTTAACAGGACATTCAGCAGTGTGTATGGAACATGAATGTGCAGGAATTTCTGGAAGATCTCCTGCAGAAGCAGAGATAATCCGGAGAAACCGCCCGGAAATAATCCCGCAGGACGTGCGAAACAGCACAGGTTCCATGCGAAGATGATGGACGCGAGGATAACGATGAAGATCCGGAATACCTGATAGAATTTCGGGTGTTTGTATTCAATGGACTGGAACATGGTGAACCCTCCTTTGCGGTGTGTGGAATTTGTGGATATGTTGGTATTTCATTGCAGTAATATGAGATGTATTGAAACGCAATCATATATCCACAAATTACAGAACATCTTGATGTTTGATTATTTGTTTCTTTTCTTCAAATTATAAATATAGTATACTATGATTAGTTGAATTTATAAATATGAATTGGATAAAAAGAGGAACGAAAGTGAAGAAAAACGATAGCATAGAATTAGTGATAGAGGATATGGGAACGGACGGCGAAGGAATCGGACATGTAGCGACTGAGGACGGCAGAAGCATCGCAGTATTCGTGAAGGATGCCGTGATGGGCGATACGATCCGTGCCATAATCACGAAGGTCAAAAAGCAGTATGTGTATGCGCGGTTGGTGGAGGTAATTAAACCGTCACCATATCGCGTAGAACCGAAATGCCCGGTGGCAAGACCATGCGGAGGCTGTACTTTGCAGCATGTCAGCTACGAAAAACAGCTTGATTACAAATGGAACAAAGTTAAGAACTGTCTTTCACGAATCGGTGGAATCGAGCATCCGGAAGATCTGATGGAGCCGATCATCGGCATGGAAAATCCGTGGAATTACCGGAACAAAGCGCAGTTCCCGGTGGGACGGGACAAGGATGGAAAGGTCGTAACCGGATTTTATGCAGGCAGAACGCATACGATCATTGACACGTCGCATTGCGATATCCAGGCGGAGGGCAATGATACAATTATTAAATGTGTGCGGGATTTCCTGCAGGAATATAATATTTCTACGTATGATGAGGAGACGCATACCGGTCTGATGCGTCATATCCTGACGAGGGTAGGATTTATAACCGGTGAGATCATGGTGTGCCTGATCATCAATGGCACGAAGCTCCCACATGCGGATGTGCTGGTAGAGCGGTTGCGCCAGATCGATGGAATGACGAGCATCAGCATCAATATCAATCAGGATAAGACAAACCGGATTCTGGGAGATACATGCAAGACCTTATGGGGACAGGATTATATCACGGATTATATCGGTGATGTGAAATATCAGATATCACCATTGTCGTTCTATCAGGTAAACCCGGTTCAGACAAAGAAACTGTATGACAAAGCCTTGGAATATGCCAATCTGCAGGGCGGGGAGACAGTCTGGGATCTGTACTGTGGTATCGGAACTATTTCGCTGTTCTTGAGCAAAAAGGCAGCGAAGGTGTATGGCGTGGAAATCGTCCCACAGGCAATCGCCGATGCAAAGGTAAATGCGCAGATCAACGGCATCGAAAATGTGCAGTTCTTCGTTGGCAAGGCAGAAGAAGTGCTTCCGACCGAATACAAGGAACACGGCGTATATGCGGATGTGATCGTCGTCGATCCGCCACGCAAGGGCTGCGATGAGATATTATTACAGACAATCGCAGATATGCAGCCAAAGCGGATGGTCTACGTGAGTTGTGATCCGGCAACGCTTGCCAGAGATGTGAAGCGCATGGGCGAACTTGGTTATCAGGTCGAGAAGGTTGCGGTCGTGGATCAGTTTTGCCATAGCGGGCACGTGGAAACTGTTGTTTTGCTATCCACACAAAAAACAAAACGTCGTATAAATATAGTAATTGACACGGATTCTCTGGATTTGACCAGAGCAGAGGCAAAAGCAACATATGAGCAGATAAAAGCATATATAATGGAAAAACATGGGGTGAAAGTTTCCAATCTTTATATAGCACAGATAAAAAGAAAATGTGGAATCAAATTGGCAGAAAACTTTAATCTGCCAAAATCTGAGGATGCAAAACAGCCAGTCTGTCCGGCAGAGAAAGAAGAATATATTATTGAGGCGTTAAAGCATTTTAAGATGATATAGTTGAAGGGAATATGAATTATGAAAGAATTTGATAAGATAGATAAACGGAAACATTGTATCAATTTATAAACATGATGCAAGATGCAGATGTGCTCCATTTTGTGTTCGATAAAAATTGTAAGGTGGAGCAGGAGTCAATCGAGGTAGTGGGGAAGATGGAGTAAAAACATAAATACTATTTGGAAAGGGGAATCCATATGAACTATAAAGAATTGAACAAGAATCAAAAAGATAGAATGAAACAAATTAGTGACCATTCTTATACTATGGAATGGGAAAATCCAGAGTTCATGGACTACTTGTTGGGAGGCCTTCCTAGAATAAGAAAGACTCAGTATGATAAGTACGTTACAGGTGAATTAAATAAGCTTGAAAGGGCAATGTCAACATATGACTCATTCTTATCTGATAAGGAAAAATTTCTTAAAGAAATAGAGAATATAATTGCATTAATCCAGAAAAAACATGATTCTTGGTATGGCTTAAATACATATGAATTAGGTATCTATTTAAGGATTCAGAGATTTTGTTTGATTTCCGGCGAGGGAGGAATTGGTAAAAGTTATTTTGTAAAATGCTTTGAAGAACAACTAGAACAGAAAAATATAGAGCATCTATGTATATATGGAAAATTTGAAAAAGATACGTCAAGAATAGATATTGATGAGATCATCAATGCTAGTGAAAAAGGATTTGTGTTTATTTGTGATGCGATAAATGAAATGTCTGAGACTGGACAGCAAAGTTTATTGAATATATTAAAGCAATTAAAAAATAATCCTAGAATACGAATTGTAATATCATATAGGTCAAATTCAATGGATGAAATGGTTCTTCGGCAGTATCAGGAATTATCGGAGTATGAATATAAATTTCCTGGAGTTTCATTTGAGTCTGCTCTTGCTGAGATACTTAAATTGTCTGTTCCAGACGTATATTTATATGAAGATATATTGTACTCCAATAATGCATTATTGTTGAGTATGTTGTGCAATGTTTTGTCATCAGAGAAAATTGTTGATGAAACGGAAAACGGAGTTGCATCTGTTACATACATTTTGGAGCATTACATAAAGATGACAATGGGTAAGGTATTCAAGAATAATATACCCTGTCAAGGTATAGACATTTGGAGGGATACCAAAAGAGTTGCAAAATGGATGTATATGAATGGTGAGAAACAAATTGATGAGAAAAGCTTGCTAGCGGTGATAAATACGGGAGAAAATTATCTTTCTTCCATGTTACAGATGAGGTTTATGGACGGTTATGAGCGGGATGGTGAAAAACAGTATTATTTTGTGATTGATTCATTAACTGATTTTTTAATTGCAAGATCTTTGTTTGAAGATATTAGAGGAAAAGATTATAAGCAACAAGTTGATACAATAAAAAACAAAATGGATACATTGTATGGTCTTGATGAAGCCTTGATTATTGCAATATTTGATAATTTGTCGCCAGATTATGGAAAAATTAAAAAACTTTTAATGGATACAGAATTGATGGAGAGCCTTGATTTTAGGACATTGGTTAAGGTTCATTTTAAGCATAATAATATTAAATTATTTCAAGAAAACTTTAGACCAGTTGAGCATAGTGAATTGCTAACAGCAATGGGTGGATTTACAGATAAACCGTTTAATTGTAGTAACTACTTATTTGATTATTATTGTGAGAACCGTGGAAGGATAACAGAGCTTTCTAATGTATTGGCTGGTTATCATTTTCAAAATGAAATAAAAAATAGATTGAAAAATGTTTTATATTTTACAACACTAAATGACAGGACGGACAGGAGAGATGAAGAGGCTTTTTGTTTTGCGTTGCTTTGTTGTGCTGCACCAAATAAAGATGTTAGATGTTTAGCAATGAAACTTCTTTATGAAGTGGTATCAAAAAATGATGGATATATTGAAAAACTTATTTCTGAATATGATAAGATTTTAGATTTATATATTAAGGAAGCGGTTATCTATGTACTAAGTCAGATGCATCAAGGGAATAAAACAATTATAGTTTTCTATAATAAAATTATTTGTTCGTATGAGAATTTGTCAGCAAAAAGCATTCGTAGAATAGCTACATATCTGGGAAATCCATATGCGTTTATTATGTGGGATAGGAAAGACCTATATAAGTATAATAAAAATGCACAGGTTTCAGATTATTTGAGTGACATATTATTTTTTGTGGATTTGATGAATAAAGATTTTTTTTCGTTCAGATATTGGGGAAAAGATCGTATTGATATGCATACGAAATTTCTTGCAAATGATAAGTTCGAAATTAAAAGAATAAATGATTATCTTACCAATAAATATGCTTGTGTTTGCGGTGTCGAATGCAGTGGATGGATAGCATTTGAAGATAGGATTATGCCGGAAATAGAATCTATGGCGAAGATTGAAACAATTGATATGAATTCTTTTTTGCAGTGCTTTGAGCAAGTTTTTAGATACGTCTTCGAATATTATGGAACTTCGGCTGATAGAAAATCAATGAATATGCGAGAAGAGGATTTTAATCATTCTGTTTATATGAAGTGTGTGGATATTGCAACAGGCTTATATTATGGCAGTTTGATGTGTAATCATTATACTAATCGGTTTGCAACATATAATAATTATCAAAATAGTATTGGGTATGAAGTATATGATCCATTGGAATACGGTGAAGATGTTATAATTACAGCACCAATTCCAACATTTCAAGACCATATAGAAAGGCTGGGAGATTATGTAATTAATGCCATAGAGCAACCGCTATCTAGAGATATTAATTGGGTAAAAGATGTTGATATGACAAGAAGAAATATTTTGCATCTGATTGAAACAGTTAACGTAAAGAAGCAAGAGTGGGTGCTGATTGCAGGAAGAATATCATTATACGAAGAGGGAAAATATGATACAAAATGGAGAGATACATACGATATATGGTGTTGTTCTTCTGATAAAGAGACAATTAGTAATGTTGGTAATGCAAGGTATCTTACTATTGAATTAGAGGAATATTTAGGCGAACTAAAGTCATATCCCGAAAATAATAAAAAACCGTGGTTATGCAAAAGGGTTAAGAATATAGCAAGTCAATCTGAGATATTTGAAGAAACATCGCTCGTATTACCACCATCAGAAATCATAAGATTTTTTAATCTAGAACTGAATGTTTCTGATCTGTCATGGGAAACACAAGATAAAGAAAAGATTATTTTATGCAATAATAATAGGAATTCATATTATAGAGATCCAATTGGTGGAACAGTTTTTATGCGTAAAGACTACTATGATAAATATGTTCAATCGCATTGTATTAAATATTTTGCTTTCACAGAAAGATTTATTCCAGAAACAGGGTATGCAGAGGAAACATCTTTGCATTTTGAAATTACCAATGGGCAGATTATAAAAGAAATACGTAATGATGGAGGTCATAGCGGTTATAGCCGAGTCAGCAATCCGTTGTGTGATAATTGTCCGCATACAAATGTTATAGAATCTTGTCAAAATGAATCATCAGAATATAATATAGGATGGCTAAAAGATATGCTAAAAGAATATGGTATTGAAGATGACTCGGATTTGATGGAAAATGAAGAAATGTTATTTATATATTACCCCAAATGTACAACCTGCCAGAAAGCTAAAAAGTGGCTGGATGAGCATAATATAGAATATATTGAGCGTCATATTGTTGATGTGAATCCTACTTATGATGAATTGAAAGAATGGTATGGAAAGAGTGGACTTCCGCTTAAGAATTTTTTTAATACCAGTGGGATTCTTTATAAAGAATTGCAGCTTAAGGACAAGCTTCATACAATGAGTGAAGAGGAACAGCTTCGGTTACTTGCTAAAAATGGAATGCTGGTAAAGCGTCCGCTTGTTGTAAATGGAGATATTGTTCTTGTTGGTTTCAAAGAAGTCGAATGGGATGAAAAATTGAATTGCTAATTGATGAGTATTTGTTTATATATATGGAGGAAAGGAGCTGAGAATCTCATATGTCAGATTTATTTGATTTATCGAACTTTGATAAATATAAAGAAGATAACTGCCGAGAAGTAAAAAAGGCAGAAGGAGGATTGCCTGCAACATTATGGGAGTCGTATTCATCATTTGCAAATTCTAATGGTGGTGTAATTATTCTTGGTGTTGGAGAGCGTCAGGATGGAACTTGGTATACTACCGGTCTGAAAAATGCGGACAAATTAAAGAGAAATTTTTGGAATACAATCCATAACACCAAGAAGGTCAGTATTAATTTGTTATCAGATAAAAATGTAGAATCTTATGAGATTAATGGTGACACTATCATAGTTATATATGTACCAAGAGCTAAGCGTGATCAGAAGCCAGTTTATATTAACAATGATTTGTTCGGTGGTAGTTATCGTAGAGATTGGGAAGGTGACTATCATTGCTCTAAGGCAGAAATAAAAGGTATGCTTCGTGATGCTGCTGATGAAACAGAAGACATGAAGATAGTAGAGCAGTTTGATATTTCTGTAATTGAAACAGAGGCTTTTAAAGGATTCAGAAATCATCATAAAAGCTACCGTCCAGAGCATGTATTTAACAATTTACCAGATGATGAGTATTTAGAGAGAATAGGTGCAGCAGGATTTGGTGAAGATGGTAAGTTACATCCTACTACAGCGGGATTGCTTATGTTTGGTGAAGAATATCATATTGTCAGAGAGTTTCCAGAGTACTTTCTGGATTATAGAGAGATGCTTGACCCAACAATACGTTGGACAGATCGTCTTCAGTCTAGCTCTGGGGATTGGAGTGGTAATGTATTTGATTTCTTTTTTAGAGTTAATAGCAAGATTGCAAAAGATATTAAGAAGCCTTTTAAGCTTGAAGGTATTACAAGAGTTGATGATACGCCAGTTCATAAGGCAGTACGAGAAGCGCTAGTAAATTGTTTGGTTAATACAGATTATTTTTTGCCTTGCGGAGTAGTGATTAAGAAGGAAGATGATAAGTTAGTTATTGAGAATCCTGGAAGTATCCGTACAGGTAAGAAACAGATGCTTCGTGGTGGCATTTCAGATCCAAGAAATAAAACAATAATGAAGATGTTTAATATGATTGGTATCGGCGAAAGAGCTGGAAGTGGTATACCAGATATTTATCAAGTTTGGGAGAGTGAAGGCTGGTCAATGCCTGTTGTAGAGGAAAGTTATAATCCAGACAGAACTCGCTTATCGCTTGAATTTACAAAAGAACATTTGATAAAAACAAACGATAAAAAACAAACGATAAAAACAAACGATAAAAAACAAACGACAAAAACGGAAAAACATAGGGAAAAAATACGAGAATTCTTGGCTCAAACTGAATTAGCAAGTGCTAGAGATATTGCTGAAATAATAGGATTAAGTGCAGAAAGAACTCGTGTAGTACTTTCGAAGATGGATGATATTGAGCCGGTTGGTGAAAATAGGAATCGAATGTATAAATTGAAAAAATAACTAAAAATAATACGAGGTTTGGTAATTTAATAGAGATTGTTTAGGAAGCAAATAAAATACAAGAAAAGAGATGATAACAAGGGAAGATACGAATGGTTGAATAAGCTTGAGACAAAAAAATATATTATGCCTTTTGTTATTGAAAAAGATAATGAATATAAGAAATCTCTACAAGCAAAATTTGAGTTTATATGTAATGATATTGAGATTTCAGGTGCAGAAAAGACATTTGTTAATCACGTTAAGAATATAAGTGGAAAAATAATGAACTCTTTTGAGTTATATTATAAAGGTGAATTATTGGTTGAACGCTGAGAGAGAAAAGGCAGAAGTGTTATATGATGATTTTAACATAGCAAATGTATAGAGAAAAAATATCACAACCACGCATTGCGTGGAATGAAGCTGTATGTTATAATAAAAAAGCAATTTGAGGTAATAGATATGGATTTGGCAAATAAGATAAAAGAATTAAGAGAAAGCACTGGAATGTCACGAAAAGAATTTTCGGAACATACCGGCATTCCTGTTCGTACATTAGAAGATTGGGAAACAGCGAGAAGAACTCCTCCAGAATATATACCGAGGTTAATTGCATATCAGCTTAAGTTTGAGCAATTGAAAAAAAAGACTGATACATAATGAAAGGAATTGAAATATGGCCAAGATTGAAGTAGCGTATAGTTTAGAAATTGAGGAATATGTAGGTGCAATAGAAGCCAATGAATTGTGGATAGAAGGAAAATTAAAAGATAAAAAGGCATTTATTTGTGCAGGAAAAGATTGTTATGCAGGAATTACGTGCAAAAATATGGATACATATGCCTCTGACAGAAAAATGATTCCTCATTTTATAATGTCTCAACAGGACAATATGCATAGTGAATCGTGTGAAATATATAGAGAATTTTTGAAGATAGACATAAATAGAAACAAGACAAAAAACCTTGAATGTAAAGAAAAAGCAGGTAAAGGCATATGCTTTCATATGACACGACCTGAAAGACATAGAATTATAGAACATATATTACCAACGGGGCAAGAAATTAATCTTAAAGAAAGAGAAAAACAAATAAGAAAAAAGCGGAGAAACATTGAAGAAAGAAAAGCTAATTATTATTGTTTGAATTCTTTGGTATGCTCATTTGTAAATGCTTATAGAAATGGAACGCTGTATGAAGATGAAGTAGAGGTAGAGTTTGAGAGAAAACAAATTTATACATATAAATTAGGTTATTTGTTTAAAAGAATAAAGAAACATAAAGAAATTACAGATAAGGACAAATATCGATATATCTATTTCGGCAAGGGACAAGTATTTCGAAAACAAAATGGTGATTATAATATAGTGTTTAATGAGAACTTTGATGGATCAATAAAAAAAGTAAAATGCGTGTTAAGTGAAAAAATGATTGAAGACTGTATGTTTGGAAAAGCAAATAAATTAGATATGTTGAATTCGGCTATTGGAAAAGAAAAGTATATATATGTTTTTGCTTCAAAAAATATAAGTGAAAAATACAAGACGGTATATTTAAATGTAAAAAATTTAGATTGTATTGCGATATCAGATATAGATGTAGATAAAATAGATGAGGAGTAGAACAAATATGAGGAGGAATCCTATTTGAAAAAGAACGAAATAACTATCCGTTCCAGTGCAGCAGAATATCTGACATATGTTGCCACTGTCGGTGACCAGCAGGACAGTTTTGAAATGCGCTATGAGGATGAGAATATATGGCTGACACAGAAAATGATGGCGACATTATATGATGTAAGTGTGGCTGCGATTAATCAACATATAAAGAAGGTCTACGATGACTCGGAATTGGAGCCTGATTCAACTATTAAGAAATACTTAATAGTTCAAAAGGAAGGTTCACGCCAAGTGAGCCGAGAGGTTGCACATTATAATCTTCAAATGATTATTGCGGTTGGATTCAAGGTTAATAATGAGCGAGCGGTGCAGTTTCGTAAGTGGGCCAATGGCATCGTGAAGGACTACACCATCAAAGGTTGGGTCATGGATGATGAACGTCTGAAAAATGGTGGATCCGTACTTACGGTAGAATACTTTGACCGTTTGATTGAGCAGATTCGTGAAATTCGTCTTTCTGAGCGTAGATTTTATCAGAAGATAACAGACATCTATGCTACTGCTCTCGATTATGACCGTACGGCAAAAACGACAAAGCAGTTCTTTGCAAAGATCCAAAACAAGATGCATTATGCAATTCATGGACATACGGCAGCGGAGTTGATTTATGAGCGAGCCGATGCAGATAAGCCACACATGGGATTAACCACTTGGGCAGCTGCACCGGAAGGTAAGATTGTAAAAAGCGATGTGAGCATTGCGAAGAATTATCTTTCAGAGAAAGAAATGCGTTCACTGGAGCGTATTGTATCTGCTTATCTGGACTTAGCAGAGGACCGCGCAGAACGTCACATTCCGATGACAATGGAGGACTGGGCAAAGCGTCTGGATTTATTCCTGATGGCTGATGACAGAGAGGTTCTTCAGGATGCAGGTAAAATCACTGCCGAGATTGCTAAAGCAAAAGCTGAAACTGAATTTGAAAAATATCGTGTTATTCAGGATAGGCTGTTTATGTCTGACTTTGATAAGTACATGCTGGAATTGGAAGAGAATGCGAAGAAGTAGTAGCATCGCCATTAAAATTTTCAACTTGTCAAGTTTGAGTGAATGGAAGCTGGGTTATCAGTCGGGGCGAAAATAGCTGTTGACCTGTTCTCTGTAAGAAGAACAGACAAGGTGGAGGAATTGGCAGTTCTTCGAAAAAATTTGACTTTTCTATAGGAATCACTATAACAGTAGAAACAAATAAAAAAGTTGAACTTTTTCCGTAGACGGGCGAGGTTCAGACTATGATATGGATAGCGAATTGTGTCAATGCTTTTTTGTTACAGAATATGTTGATATGTTTCCGCAAACAAACGGAGATATTTTGTTATATTTCATATTAGTCTGGATCGGTTCCCGAAAACTGACATCAATCAGGACGCATCGTGCCATGTGGAGACGGTTACCTTACTATTCACGAAAAAATAAAACGTCGTATAAATATAGTGATGAACTGTTAAGATTCTTTAGGATAATGTAGTTAAGGGCGGTATAAATAATTATGAAAGAAATTGATAAGTTAGATAAGCAGAAAGAATTCTATCAGCTTATGAGTAAGCTGAACGAAGCAGAAAAATCTATTCGCGAAGAAGGAACCATATCTGCAGACGATTTAGAAAAAGAACTGAGAGTATAATGCTTAATAAATGAATATATATAAATTTATGATATGCTGGCTGAAGATGAATATGTATTGGAATTAGCAGAAGCATCCGAATTTTCTGACAGAAAGAATTTGAGCATTTGGCGAAAGAAAAAGATTAATCCGCAATCAGATAAATTAGTTCCTATTTGCAAAGCTCTTGATGTATCATTGGTGGATTTGTTGTGTAATGAAGATGATAGAAATAACAAGGTATTAGTAAAAACAGATAATGCCAGTGAAATAATAATAGAAGAAATATCAAATGCATCCGAAGATATAAAAAACAAGGTATTCCAATATTACAGATTATTATCTATACGTGATAATTTTACGGAGCAGGAGAAAGCGTCAAAGGATAAAAGAAATATTTCAATTATTCAGGATGTGGATGGGAAAAATATTGTTCTTATAAATGATATTCGTTTTAAATCAAGAAGAAATATTGATTGGGACGAGATAGAGAAAATATTAAGACAATATATTGGAAAATTTTATGAAATATACCAGACTGCTGAAAAAGTTTATATTGGAACAGATTTTCCAGATGAGTACACACATTCTAAATATACAAAAGCTATAAGAGGCGCTAATGAAAAAGCAAAGGCTAATGCAATTACAGCTATAGGTGAACTGATATCAATTGCCGACAATAAAATTGAATATCCGGATTATGAAGGACGGCATGGTAATAAAGCCAAAAACGGATGGTATCGTTATGATACAAGATTTGGAATTCCAATCTATGATGAAAGCGGAGAAATAGAAAGATATAATATTTTCCGAGCAAGATTGTTAATTCGATGTAATGAGAAAAAACAATTATTTTTATATGATATAATTCAAATAAAAAAAGAAACGAGCACGCCGCTTGAGTAAAAACTGTACGGTAGAAAACTTCGTTTCTTTTGTTGAAGTTTACTATATAAATATCAAATTGTCAATTATATTTTTAGAAGTGAATAACCAATCATGAACTACGATAACATTTTACAATTTAAAGGAACGTGGCGTGTGTATCAGGCACGGGTGCTGGATCGGGCGGAGCATTATGTGCGGGATGGCAAGATCCATATCGTGGCGGCTCCGGGTTCGGGAAAGACTACGCTTGGAATTGAACTGATACGCAGGTTGCAGGGAACGGCACTCGTGCTTGTGCCGACCATTACAATCCGGGAGCAGTGGATCGCACGGATCAAAGAGGCATTTTTGTGTGATGGTGTGGACGCGGAAGCGTATCTGTCACAAAGTCTCAAAAATCCGCGTGCAATCACAGTGACTACATATCAGGCATTGCATAGTGCCATGACGCAGATACAGGATGGAGAAGAGGATTATCAGGGATTTTCTCTGCTCCAGGTATTGCAGGATGCAAAGGTAGATACGCTTTGTCTTGACGAATGCCATCATCTGCGAAGCGAGTGGTGGAAATCGCTGGAAAGCTTGAAGGAGAAGCTGATCGATGTGACAACAATCGCACTTACAGCAACACCGCCATATGATTCGACACCTGCCATGTGGAACCGCTATATCGCGATGTGCGGCGAGATTGATGAGGAGATTACGACGCCGGAGCTGGTGAAGGAGGGAAATCTCTGTCCGCATCAGGATTATGTGTATTTCAATTATCCGACGAAACAGGAAGAAACGGAAGTGATGCGGTATATGCAGGCACATCCGGACTGTGAGGAGTTAGATCCGGAGATAGAGAAGCATCTGACGAATTCACTTGGGAAGATCGAAAGCATCCGCCAGATTACACAGCATGAATATGCATCACTTCATGGAAGGCTGCATATGCTGATCCTAACGGATTATATACGGAAGGAACATGAAAAATCAATCGGTAACCGGGAAGCAGATGTGAATCTGCTCGGGGTGCTGCCACTCTTTGAGAATCTTCGGCGGGATGCGCAGGATATGTGGTCGGATATGCGGCTTGGCGTGTTATGTGGAAGCATTATTGTGATACCAGCCGGGGCGAAGGATGCACTATTAAAAACTGTGGGTGATTCAGGCACGGTGACATTCTCGAAGCTTGGAAGTCTGCCAGAGACTGAGTATGTGAAGGTATCTGCGGTTGGTGATTCACATTTCCTGATACCGGCAGTGACACAGTTGTTTGCAGATGGATATATACAGGTGTTGATCGGTACAAAATCACTGCTTGGCGAAGGCTGGGATTCCCCGTGCATCAATTCTTTGATCCTTGCAAGTACGGTTGGCTCGTTTATGCTCAGTAACCAGATGCGTGGCAGAGCCATCCGTACATGGGACAGGGAACCGGATAAGACAAGCAATATCTGGCATCTGGTATGCTTAAAACCATGGTATGAGAGTTCGTTCGGGACGAAACCGGAGACGAGCGAGGATTACCGGATGCTCACCAGACGAATGGAACATTTCTTAGGTCTGCACTACACAGAGAATGTGATTGAAAATGGGCTTGCACGTCTGTCGATCATACAGAAACCATTTACAAAGGCGAATGTAGCGAATATGAATGCGACGATGCTCGCCTTATCTAAGGAGCGGAGCCGCTTGCGGGAGCGTTGGAATCGTTCGCTTACGATCTATCCGAAGATGGAGGTCGTGACAGAGGTAAAAGTGCGGGATAAAGCGGTGCCAAGGGCTGCGTTTCATGATGCGGTAGCAAAGATGATATTCTCGATATTCCTGTTGTGTGCTGCATGGTATATGGCGGCGCAGACAGGTGCGAAAACCGGGAGTGCGTGGCTTGGAACGCTAGCCGGAATATTTACGCTGGCAGGACTGGGGATGCTTTCTTACTGCTTCCCAAAGATGTTTATGCTTGGAAGTCCGTACGAACGGTTGAAGACATTTGGCAAGGGAATCCGGAAAGCACTGGAGAAGCAGAAGCTTTTGGATATGCCGGACAGTACGGTTGTGACGGAGACGCCGGAGGCGTATAAACATGTCGTATATCTGCAGGGTGGAAGCGGAAGAGATGGAGCGCTTTTTTCCCGGTGTGTGAATGAGTTTTTTGCACCGGTTGAGAATCAGAAATATATCTTAGTCAAGCATGGAAGACAAAGAGGCAATGACCGTTTCTTTGCAGTGCCGGATTGTTTTTCGGCGAAGAAGGAACAGGCGGAGCAGTTTACAGAGTGCATGCGCCCATATATCGGTGCATATGATTGTGTTTATACGCGGGCAGGACAGGGGAATGTTTTGCTGCAGGAGGCACAGAAGGCTGCCTATGCGAATCAGGAAGCACGCTGCAGTATGCGGCGGAAGGTAACAGGAAGAAAGTAGAAAGCAGATGAAATGGCAGAAAAATTGAAAAAACACGCATCAAAGCTTATACTTGGAATCCGAGGGGAGGATATCAAATTTGACCCTCAGAATATTGATGTATATAAGGATAATAAGATGCATTTCTTCGATTGCGAGACAGAAGAATTGATTGAATTATAGGAGGACTTTGAATGAGTAAATTAAAGAAAGCGGAAGAGTTTGTAAATGTTCATAGAGTCAAAAAAGAACAATTCCCAGCGTTTCATGTAACACCGCCGTGTGGGTGGATGAATGACCCAAATGGTTTTTCTTCTTATCATGGAAAAATTCATTTGTTCTATCAGTTCCATCCATATAATGAGGCGTGGGGACCGATGCATTGGGGACATTCGGAGACAACAGATTTTGTAAAATGGACTGAACTTCCCATCGCACTTGCACCAGACCAAAGTTACGATGATGCAGGGTGTTTCTCAGGATCTGCCATTGAGACAGAAAAAGGACATCTGCTTGTATATACCGGTGTGACAGAGCAGGAAGAAAATGGAGTAAAAAACGTATATCAGAACCAATGCCTTGCGATTGGAAACGGAAAAACATATACTAAGCTTGCGCAAAATCCGGTTGTAACAGGAGATATGATGCCGGAACATTTCAGCCGGGAACATTTCCGGGATCCGAAGATCTGGAAAGAGGAAGATGGCTATTATATGGTTGTTGGAAATAAGACGGATGATGGAAAACCGCATGTTGTTTTGTTCCATTCAGAGGACGCAATTTGCTGGGAGTATGTGTCTGTTCTTGCAAAAGACGATACAGGTATGCTTGGAACGATGTGGGAGTGTCCGGATTTCTTCTGCCTGGATGGTGCATATGTATTAATTACATCTCCGCAGGATCTAAGTGCGGATGAAGAATTTCATAATGGAAACAATTCGGTTTATTATATGGGAAACTATGATAAAAACCAGCATATGTTCCATTATGACGCAGTTTACTCGCTTGATGACGGATTGGATTTTTACGCACCGCAGACGATGCTTGCGGACGATGGAAGAAGAATTATGATTGCGTGGATGCAGTCATGGGATTCGAATATCCGTCCCGAAGGTCAGAAATGGTCCGGCATGATGATATTACCGAGGGAACTCAAGGTAAAAGATGGAAAGATTCTGCAAAGCCCGGTGCGTGAAATCGAAAACTATCATAGAAATGGTGTCAGGTATGAGAAGCAGGAAGTAGAGGGAACATGCAGATTCGATGGTATTAAAGGACGTGTACTTGATATGACCGTGGAGATTGCCGGTGGCGATTTCAGGGAGTTTACAATCTCGGTCGCACAAAATGAACAGTTCCACACAGACTTTTCTATATTGCAGCATAAAAACAGGATAGAAATTGACCGGACATATTCCGGTATGGTGCGTGACGCGAATGCAATCCGGAGAGTAAAAGTAAAAACACCTTGTAAAAAATGGAAGCTTCGTATAATCTTAGATAAGTATTCAATGGAAGTTTTTCTGAATGATGGACAACAGGTATTCAGTACAACATTTTATACATCGCTCGAAGCGGATCAGATCAGTTTTGCGTGCGATGGAAAAGCCATTGTAAATCTTGAAAAATATGATATCGTTGTGGCGTAGAGTATGCAAGGAGGAACCGATATGAAAAAGTTTGATGTAACAGCACTTGGAGAATTGTTGGTAGATTTTACAGAAAATGGAATGAGTGCGCAGGGAAATCCTTTGCTTGAAGCAAATCCGGGCGGTGCTCCGTGTAATGTACTTTCCATGTTGCAGAATCTTGGAAAAAAGACTGCATTTATTGGGAAAGTAGGAGCAGACATGTTTGGTACAATGTTAACGCAGGCGGTGAAAGACCAGGGAATCAATATAGATAATCTGGTGACAGATGATACTGTGCATACGACGCTTGCATTTGTACATACTGGTGTGGATGGTGACCGCGACTTTTCTTTTTACCGTAATCCTGGAGCTGATATGATGCTTAGGGAGGAAGAAATCCAGCAGGAGATTTTTGCGGATACAAAGATTTTTCATTTTGGAACGTTGTCAATGACGGATTTACGGATGGAGCAGGTAACGAAACATGCAGTGAAAAAAGCAAAAGAGCAGGGAGCTGTCATTTCCTTTGATCCGAATTTAAGACCGCCATTATGGAAAAAACTTGGAGACGCAGCTGATAAAATGTGGTATGGAATCAGTCAATGTGACATTCTGAAGATTTCGGATGATGAGATATCTTTCTTAACAGGTACTGCAGATATCGATCAGGGAATTGGGAAAATCATGGAGCAATATTGTCCGGCACTGATTTGTGCAACGATGGGAAAAGATGGAAGCAAGGCATATTACAAAGGAAAAAGTGTATATGCGGAACCGTTTTTGCAGAAGAATACGATTGAAACAACCGGTGCTGGCGATACATTTATGGCATGTATCTTAAATACAGTACTTGACAAGGGAATCAATGGATTGTCTGAAAATGATATGTATGAGATGCTCCGGTTTGCAAATGCAGCCGCTTCAATCATCACAACACGTAAGGGTGCTTTAAAGGTGATGCCACAGAATCAGGAAATCAGAGATATGTTACAGGAGGGATAAGTATGCGTGGAATCGAAATTATGCTAAGCTCCATTGAGGATGTGAAGCATTTTGTACAGACAATCACCATGTTTGATGGCGAATTTGAATTAGTCAGCGGAAAATATATTGTGGATGCAAAATATATTGAAAATCTCCGATGATGAGATTACATTTGTTACGGGAAAAGACGTAGTGGAAGGAATATTAAAATATAAGAATGAATTATAGATTGACGATCAGCTACGATGGCACGCGCTATCATGGCTGGGAAAGTAAAAAAGAAGTGGATACGATTGAGGGAAAGTTGGAAGCGGTCTTCGCGAGGATGACGGAACAGGACGTGAAGATTCATGGCGCAGGAAGAACCGATGCGGGTGTGCATGCAAAAGGCATGGTAGCAAATGGGTTCTTAGATACCGCGCTTACGCCGGAAGAGATCAAAGTCTATGCGAATCATTATCTGCCGGATGATATCTGTATCCGGGAAGTTGCGGTTGTATCCGAGCGGTTCCATGCAAGACTTAATGCCAAAGGAAAGGTGTATCAGTATACCTGTTATATCGGGGACGAAAAGCCGGTATTTGACCGGATGTATACATGGGTGTTGCCGGAATGGGTTACGAATGGGACACCTGACCGGATGCCGGATATAGAAGCGATGCAAAAGGCAGCAGGATACCTGATTGGCACACATGATTTCAAGAGCTTCTGTGGGAATAATAAGATGAAGAAATCCACAGTGCGGACAATCTATGATATTACAATCGCAGAGGAAGAAGGATATCTGCGGATGACATTTCATGGAAATGGCTTCTTACAGAATATGGTCCGGATACTGACCGGGACGCTGTTAGAGGTTGGCTATGGACGCAAAAAGGCAGAAGATATGGAAGCGATACTTGCTGCCTGTGACAGGCAGATGGCAGGTCCGACAGCGCCGCCACATGGACTTATGCTTCTTGAAGTGGAATATGGAGTATAATATTGAGGAATACGAAAGGAAGGATACGAGATGTCAGGCTATTTGATCAAGGATACAACAAGAGAAGAACGTGAGCAGATTGTAGCAGAATCGCTCGGAAATATTGAGGCAACCTGTGATGGCTGTATGAGCGGCTTAGCGGAGATGTATCAGGACTACATCGACGGGAAGAAGGAGCTGCGCGAGATTAATATGGAATTCAATGCCCGCTATGTGAAGGGCGAGGATATGCCACAGCGGAGCCGATGCCCGATGTAAGAAAGAAAATCTATATGAGACAGGGGACACTTTTCAGGACAAAAACAACGTCCCCAAGACCGGTGCAGAGATGTGCCGGTTTTTTCTTGACAAGGAAAAATCAAAGTGATATGATTTTGATATCAAAATAAGATATGCATCGATTCAAAGGGAGGAATTGGTTATGGAAGAGAAAATTTATACTACGAAGCGAAAAGGTATGGCAGTACTGCTGACTGTTTTATTCGTTTATCTGATTGCGATTGCAGGCACTGTATTCGGAGCTGTAAAGTATGAGGATTCCGCAGAAACAGGCTATCTGGTACTTATGGTTGTTTCCATCGTTGTGTTATCACTTGGATGGTTTCCGCTGATTGGACTTCGGGTGTTGAAGCCACAGGAAGCATTGGTTTTGACGTTGTTTGGCAAGTATGTTGGTACAATCCGGGAAGCTGGTTTTTACTTTGTGAATCCATTTTGTACAGCCATCAATCCGGCAGCGACAACGAAGCTTGCACAGAGTGGTGATATCCAGCAGACAGCAGCGAAGAGTGCATTTTCTATCTCTGCGGATGGTACATCTGTATCGGTCGATGGTTCTACATCAGGAAAGAAGATTTCATTAAAGGCGATGACACTGAGCAATGGCAGACAGAAGATCAACGACTGTCTCGGTAACCCGGTTGAGATCGGAATTGCAGTTATCTGGCGTGTAATGGATACAGCAAAGGCGGTTTTCAATGTCGATAACTATAAGGAATATTTATCCCTGCAGTGTGATAGTGCACTTCGTAATATTGTGCGTGTCTATCCATATGATGTCGCACCGAATGTTGACACAACCGGTGACGGTGTAGCCGATGAAGGTAGCCTGCGAGGATCGGCAGAGGTCGTAGCCGGAAGAATCCGTGATGAGATCCAGAGTAAGGTCAATGAGGCAGGACTTGAGATCGTGGAAGCAAGAATTACATATCTTGCATATGCACCGGAAATTGCATCTGTAATGTTGCAGCGGCAGCAGGCATCTGCTATCATAGATGCTAGAAAGATGATCGTAGACGGAGCAGTTGGAATGGTAGAAATGGCGTTAGAAGAATTAAATAAAAAACAGGTCGTTGACTTGGACGAGGAGCGAAAGGCAGCTATGGTTTCAAATCTCTTGGTAGTTTTGTGCGGCAACCATGATGCGCAGCCAATCGTGAACTCGGGAAGCTTATACTAGATGGCAGCGAAAAAACAGATTCCGCTCCGCTTATCGGAAAAACTGTATGCCGATATTGCCGCATGGGCAGAAGATGACTTTCGATCCGTCAACGGACAGATCGAATATCTCCTATCCGAGTGCGTGAGACAACGGAAGAAAGATGGAAAATATGTCTCTGAGGAGATTGATGTTCCACCGGAACTGGATATCAAATGATATGTGACAGGGGACACTCTTCGGAACAAAAACAACGTCCCCAATATGCCCCAAACAACGTCCCCAAGGTAAGGAGGAATTGAGATGAAAAACCACATTACACTAAAGCAGAAGATTGTTGAGATACTCGCCTATGTTCTGATGTGGGCATCAATTGTGATTGGAATTATATGGTCTGCAAAGCTGCCGAAGGAAGTGGCAACACACTTTGACGCGGCTGGAAATGCAGATGGATATGGATCTCCGTATTCCTTTCTGTTTTTACCAATTATTATGCTGATTTCCTGTGGCATCAGCAGTCTGGTTTTACATTTTATGCCACCCGATCTGTGGAGCATGCCAGTGAAAGTAAAACCGGAACATGCGGTGCGTGTGTATAGAGACGTTGTCTGGATGATGGTGGGGATGGAATTTTGTTTTGGTGTATTTACGCTCTATAGCACGATAACCTCCTACATGCAGAAGATGGATGGCATGCTTGCAGCAACGTTTATATTCCTGGCAGTTTTATTTGGAATTATTATATGGTGTATTGTCGCCTGTGTGCGGCATAACCGGTAGTGTTTAACGAAAACTTAACATGAGAATTACACAGTACAGATAGATTCGAAACGGAATAGCTGATACTTTATAGATAAGATCACATAGTTTATGTAGAACGATGTATGGTTTTATTGATAACCGGAATTGGAGAATTCGATGAGTCAGAAGCGGTTTCGAACAGGACATCTGAATGATATAGTAAAGCAGGAGCATCGTACATGGTTGATTTTTCCAATCATCATGGGGGTGCTCCTGTTTCGTTATGGATGGGAAATTTTCGCTGTGTCCAAGACACAGATGATGCTTTCGAATGCACTGGGATTTTTAGTAATCATATTTCTGATTGCACTGGTGTTTGGCTGTATTCCTTTTTATATTCGTAGGGCAAAACTGCTTGGTGCAAAGAAAGAATTGCTTTCGAATTGTACCTTTGTGACGATGCAGGATCTTGATTATTACCGGGATAAACTTACCGGACTGACACCGGGAGAAATCAGTTTACTGGAAGATTTGCAGATTGAGGAAGAAAAGGATCTCAGTGCATATACCCTCTGGTATGAGCATCTCGGATTGATCCGGGAAACGGAAGATGGGTACATACAGGGAAATCCAAAGCCGGGGGAGAATGAGAAATTGCGGGAGAGTGACTACTTTCTGATTGACAAGCTTCTGGAAGGAACGTCGAAGAAGCATCTGCAGGAATGGAAAGAACAGATGATGGCAGAAGCAGTAGCAGATGGTTTTCTGAAGAAACGAAGCGGAATCCTTCCATCTGCGATTGACCGCCATGCGAAGAAGATTGCTTTTTTGTGGGTGATACTTTTGATTGCCTGTATATTCCTGATTGCATCCGGCACAATGGAGCCGGCGATGCAGGAAGCATATGGGAATATCGCATTCCCGTTGTCGGACCAGGTATTCTGGTTTGGCAGGAAATTGAACTGGATGCTTGCCTGCATGAATACGATAAGTGGAAAGGCAAATGAGGTCGAGCTGATCCTTCGTACACCACAGCTGCTTTCAACGATGGCATTATGTTTTATGGTGTTTGCGCTTTTCTTTTTGCTGTTACTGGTACCGTTTTTATATCTGAAAATGCGGAGCAGCCAGATGTTAGAGCGTGCAGATTATGTGCGGACAGCGCGTGGAAATGAATATGCGGAATATATTTGGGGCATGAAGAATTTTATTCACGATTATTCGTATCTGAATGAGGCGGAGAAGGATGCGCTTGCACTGTGGGATGATTATCTGATCTATGCGGTTTTGCTGGAGGAAAATACGCAGATACAAAAAGAGATCATGGCGCGGATGAAACAGTAAAAATAGAGGAAAGAAAGGAAGAAAATAAAATGGATGGAGCAGTGATTGTAAAAGTTGTAATTATGGCTTTGATATTGGTTCTTGTGATTGTAACAATCTGTACGTGTAATAAATTCATGGTACTGAAAACGCGGGCGGAGAATCAGGCGTCGCAGATTGATATCCAGCTTGCCAGACGGGCAGATCTGATTCCGAATCTTGTAGAGATTGTGAAAGGGTATGCAAAGCATGAGAAAGAAACACTTATGACGGTGGTCGAACTCCGGAACCGGATGACACTTGCGGATACAAGAAATGAGCGCTTTGAGGCAAACGAAGCGTTAAACCGGGCATCGCGGAAAGTGTTTGCAGTGGCAGAACAATACCCGGAATTAAAGGCGAACACAAACTTTCTACAGCTGCAGACAGAACTTTCCGAGACCGAAGACCGCGTGAGTAAGGCAAGACAGTTTTATAACGATGCGGCAACGAAGTACAATATCGAATTGCAGATGTTTCCGAAATCGATCCTTGCGAAGATATTTCATCTTTCAAAATTATCTCTGCTGGAATTCGGAAAGATGGAGAATCCGGGGATTCATTTTTAAGATATGCCAAGACTAAATCATAGACAATTTACGAAATAAGTATAAGAAATTATATGAAAAAGTGGAAAATATATCCACTTTTTTTCTTTTATGTTAGAATGTAGCTTGTGGCAGTTGTGTCATTGCCTGCCGGTGCGCCAGATTGAAAACTGTATGGAGTAAGACCGGTGACATGAAAAGGAAGATTGTTAATCATGACAGGAGATGAATCATATGAAACTATCATTGGCGCATACATTACGGCACTATGATAAAAAGAATATAGGGAAAGATATCTTAGCGGGACTCATTATCATGGCTGTTTCTATTCCGATTTCGATGGGATATGCCCTGATTGCGGGACTCCCTGCGGTGTATGGTCTGTATGGGTCGGTGTTTCCGATTCTTGCGTTCGCGCTTCTTTCAACGTCACCGCAATTCATATTCGGCGTGGATGCGGCTCCGGCAGCACTGATTGGTTCCGCACTTTTAACTCTGCATATTGAGGCAGGAAGTGAAGAAGCCATGACGGTTGTACCGGTGCTTACATTCTTTGTTGCGGTGTGGCTGCTTGCATTTTCTTTTATGAAGGCGGGAAAGCTCGTCAATTACATATCGGCTCCGGTGATGGGAGGATTTATCACAGGTATCTGCTCGACGATCATTCTTATGCAGATGCCGAAGCTCCTTGGCGGTACGGCAGGAACCGGAGAGTTTTTTGAACTGGCGAAGCATATCGGACAGACAGCAAAGCATGTGAATGTGCCATCCATCCTCTTAGGCGTGGCATCACTTGTAATCCTGCTTGTGGCGAAAAAACTGGTTCCGAAATTCCCGATGGCAGTTGTATTGATGGTGGCAGGTGCCTGCTATACGCGGGTTGGAAATGTGCGGGAGCTTGAAATCCAGACACTCTCGAAGGTGGAGACGGGACTTCCGCAGTGGCAGATACCGGATTTTTCAGCTGTCTCAATCCGGGAGGCTGTGACAGTCAGCCTGTCGGTGGCAGTTGTAATTATGGCGGAGACGTTGCTGGCGGAGAATAATTTTGCACAGAAAAATGGCTACCGAATTGATGATAATCAGGAGATCTTTGCATTCTCCGTCGGAAATTTTCTTGCAGCCTTTACCGGGTGCTGTCCGATCAATGGCTCCGTATCCCGTACAGCGATGGGTGAGCAGTATCAGGGAAAGACACAGCTTACCTCGCTTGTGGCAGGACTTTCCATGATCGTACTTTTGCTGTGTGGAACGGGATTTATTCAGTATCTGCCGGTTCCGGTGCTTACTGCGATTGTGATATCGGCATTGCTTGGGGCAACAGAGTTTGATCTGATGGCACGGCTCTGGAAGGTCAGCCGGACCGAATGTATGATCTTTGTCGGCGCATTTTTAGGTGTGCTCCTGCTTGGCACGATTAATGGTGTTTTGATTGGTATTTTGCTTTCCTTTGCGGAGGTGATCATCCGGACAGCGAAGCCATCCACCTGCTTTCTTGGGATTCAGCCGGGGCATAAGCATTTTCGTGATCTAAAGGAGAGCAGCCAGATCCACGCACTGTCCGGTGTGCTTGTTTACCGGTTTAGCAGCAATCTGTTCTTTGCAAATGTGCAGGTGCTGAAAAATGATATTGAGGATCATATAAAACCGGATACGAAAGCTGTGATCCTTGATGCGGGCGGAATCGGAAGTCTGGATATTACTGCGGCAGACTGCCTGAAGCGTCTGCATCAGTCATTGAAAGAAAAGGGCATCCGGTTCTATATGACGGAACACATTTCGGATGTGAACGAACAGTTAAGGAAGCTTGGACTCGGATATCTGATTGAGGAGGGGTGCGTGCGCAGAACCATCCATATCGCATTGAAGGATATGGGAATCAACCGCCCGTATCCACTGGAAGACGGTGTGGATAATGAGGATCGCAGTGCGTCCCGGAAACGTGCAGATAACCGTGTGCAGGAGTTTGTGTGGGCGTTCGGCTCCGATGCGGAAAAACAGATCGAGCGTCAGATTGAAAAGCAGATTGCACAGCTAAAAGGAAGTGGGGATATCGAGAATCTGCTGCATGGACGATGGGCGCATATGGAGGAGCTTGACGAAGATGAGTGGCTGGAACACTTGGAGGAACACCTGAAGGAGATTGTCAATATATCCGGTAAGGATGAACATACCCTTGCGATGCAGATTGAGGAACATAGAAAACAGGTGCATGACCGGATCGCAAAGAATCATCCGGAGCTTGCAGAACGTTTCAGGGAGCGCAGACATGTGCTTGATGCACATCTGAAAGAACGCCATCCAAAGGTGTATGAGCTTGTACTGCAGTCGCGCGAGAAGAATGAACGGAATCGTTAGTACATCTGCGATAGAAGTGAAAATTCCCCGTTTATGATTGCGCAAAACTGATTGAAACAAACAGGTAACTATGCTAAAATATATACGATTATGTGGCGTATAGAGAAAACTATGGCAGACAATGAATCTACATGCGTGAATGTCGTTTGTTGCTGCCGACAGCCCGAAAAACAGGAGGATTTATACAACATGGAACAGTATAAAGAGCAATTTATTGAATTTATGATCGATTGTAACGTATTGAAGTTTGGTGATTTCGTGACAAAGAGCGGAAGAAAGACACCATTTTTTGTAAATACAGGTTTTTACAGAACAGGTTCCCAGTTAGCACGTCTGGGTGAGTATTATGCGGAGGCAATCAAGGACAAGTTCGGCTTTGATTTTGATGTGCTGTTTGGACCGGCATATAAGGGAATCCCGCTTTCCGTAGCTACAACAATGGCGATTGCCAACAAGTATGATGCAGACATCCGTTACTGCTCAAACCGTAAGGAGATTAAGGACCACGGGGATAAGGGAATCCTGCTTGGAAGTCCGATCAACGATGGTGACAAGGTTGTGATCATCGAGGATGTAACAACTGCAGGTACTTCGATTCAGGAGACACTTCCGATCGTGAAGGCGCAGGGCGATGTCGATGTGCTTGGTCTTGTTGTATCGGTTGACCGTATGGAGCGTGGTCAGGGCGAGAAGAGTGCACTGATGGAGATCGAAGAAAACTATGGATTAAAGACAACTGCGATCGTAACGATGGCAGAGGTGGTAGAGCATCTGTACAACAAGCCTTACAAGGGGAAGGTTGTGATTGATGACACCCTGAAGGCAGCGATTGATGCATATTATGAGCAGTATGGAGTAAAATAGTTTTATTGCAAGTATGGGAGGTCTAAAGCATGGAGAAGTTATATCATAAGATCAATGCAATCGGAATCAGCAATCTGGTTATTGGAATTGTGACAATTCTTGTCGGAGTTGGTGCAGGTGTGACGATGATCGTGAATGGCGCCCGCCTGATCACAGGCAAGAAGGATATCACGTTCTAGTGGGATTGTGAAAAATAAGTGAACTTCTGAAATTGAATTGACAGGACTTTTAAGAGTATGGTACAGTTACCATACTCTTTTTTTAACAACAAAATTATATCTTTTTTCATTGACGGTAGACATAGAAGATGGAATCCATCAGATTTCTGCATATGGTAAGGTATGGAGGAATTAATATGTTTATTTCGTTATGTAAAAAAATCAAGCAGCAATTAAAGGCAAAGAAAGCATGGAGACAGGTGCTCGCATATGGGATACTTGCGTTTTTGATCATGCAGTGTTATGTGCTTCCGTTTGCATCGGAAAATACAGAAGCGTGGGAATCTGTCGCGACGATTGGCGATGCGACATGGACAAATGCGCTTCCGCAGGATATACAGGCGGACGCAGAGGAATCTGCATTCACAGAATCGGAAGAGACTGTACAGAGTGTATCTCCGAGTGCGTATTATCAGGCACCGGATACATCCAATGCATTTGTCGCATACGCGATGACGATTCCGAAGGGAAGCGGAAAAAACAGCGATAATATGTGTGCGATTTATGTAGCACAGGCGTTATCTGGTTTTTATGGAGACAAGGCATCGGTACAGGGAAGTACGCTCGTCTCGCAGATCTCGGATACATTGGAAGTAAGTGAGAATTGGGAGCGCGTCTATGCTGATGCAAACTGTTTTCCAAAGGATAAGACGGAGGCGGAATATGATGCAATTTACGACCAGCTGACAAATGCAGGCGATGTCATCTGTTTTGTAAATGGAAAACTGGACGGCTATGTCCATTGCGCAATTTCCGGTGGAGGAACCGCTTTGATCGGACATTTGTACAGCTCTGGCTGGGATTCCCTTCGCGCATGCTATTATCTGGATAACGCGGTGGACGTGCGGAAACAATGCTCCGGAATGATTGTATATCGTCCGAAAGAACGTCTGAAGACTGGAACCTTGCGGATTTGTAAAAGCTATAATGAGGACGTCTACAAGACGAATCCGAAGTTGTATGATGTGGCGGGAGCCAATTATGCAGTGTATGCTAGCTATGAGGATGCGAAACGAAGCCGGAATGTGAAGGGATATTGTTATATTGAGCCGGGGGAAAATGGTGCACTGGCAGAGGATAACGTCTCTTGTTCTGCACGCACAAAGCCGGATGAACAGGGTACGATTGTACAGTTTGCCGAGGGTACATATTATATCCGGGAATGGAATGTGCCAACAAATGGAGGCTGGAAGTTAGATCCGAATATTTATAGTACGAAAATCTATGCAGGAAGACGGACAACCCTTGGCTTGCCAAGAGATGCGGCGGCGAAGCCTCTGGAGCTGAAATCAGAGGGAGATTATTTTGATACGCGTGTGGTTGGACCGGAAGAGGAGTATCTTGGAAAACTCAGACTGACAAAGAAGGTGGAGGAAAATTATGAAGCCTTTCTTTTAGAACACCCGGAGTATAGCTTTGATGGGATTGAATACGCGGTCTATGCTGTTTCCGCAAACGGAAGTAAGGACACCACTAAGCGTGTGGGACTGTTTCGGATGGATAAAAAAGGTACGGGTTTTGTGCAGGAATGTGCGCACGATACAGACTGTGTGGGTGATACAGAAATGCAGCTTCGGATCGGCTGGTATATGATTCAGGAAGAAAAAGCAAACGACTATATGTTGTTAGATGATACGCCAGTCTGGGTACAGATCAAAAAAGATCAGACAACCCCAATGGAGGTTGTTGTAAAAGATGCAGTGAATATTCTTCATTTCCGTGGGGATCTCAGTTTTACAAAAGTGGATGAAAATGGAACCCCGCTTGCAAATATTGCGTTTTCTATTTCTGATACAAAGGGAGAATCCCACATCGTCTGGACAGATGAAAATGGGTATTACTCGACGGCAGCTTCCTATATTCCACATTCGTATCATACGAATCAGGAAGAGGCAGGTGCGGGTATCTGGTTTGGACAGGCAGACGTGGATGATACGAAGGGCGCATTGCCGTATGGAACGTATTACATCGAAGAGGTTCGCTGTGAGGCAAATAAAAATAAGTATCGAAATGCTGAGAAAATCGAAGTATCTATACAGGAGGATGGCGCGCATGTTGAGTTAGGAACGATTATAAATGAGCTATTTCCGCAGATTAAAACGAAGGCAGGCTTTGAAAATCCAATTGTTGATATACGTGCAAAGGGGACACTTGTGCCATGTAAGGATATTGTTTCATTTGAGAATCTGGAGATTGGACACACCTATACGATTTCAGGGGAAGCACGATGGAAAAAGGATGGTACGGTTTTGGAAAAACCATATATGGCAAAGAATGAGCCTGTGACATTTGTCGCGGAAAAGGTAAATATGGATATCGAAGTGAAGTATGAGATTCTGTTTCTGGATGCACTGTGTGGACAGGAAGTGGTGTTCTATGAGACGGTAAAAGATACGGCATATCCGGGCGAGATCGTTGCTTCACATACAGATCTTTCGGATCTCGCACAGACAATCTGTTTTCCCGAAGAGCCGTCGACCACAACGACCGAAACGACAGAAACCACCGAAACAACGGAGACAACCGAAACGACAGAAACGACAGAAACCACCGAAACATCGGAAACATCGGAAACGACTGTTGCCGGGACAAGCACACAAGTGATACCGACTAAGGAGCAGGCGGTAAAGACCGGAGATGAAGCAAATCTGTTTCTGACGATTCTTGTTCTGTGTACAAGTGCAGTTGGAATCGGGATGGGTTTGATAGGAAGAAAGAGGAGTCATAAACAGAAATAAAAAATGTCCCCATCTGTTTGATGGGGACGCCTTTTTAGTCATGTAAAGTTTTATGTTTGCTTAAAAGCTCAATAAAATCGGTAGAATTTAAAGGCTTGGAGAAGAGATAGCCCTGCAGGGTGTCACAGAACTGGTTCTGCAGAATCTGCAGCTGTTCATTATCCTCCACACCTTCTGCCACAACAGAGATATCCATCTTGTGTGCCAGATCAATGATGGAGTCTGCGATGCAGCGGTCTTTTTCGTTACTGCAGATACCATCGATAAAGGATTTGTCAATCTTTAACGTATCGATTGGAATCTGTGTCAGGTAGTTGAAGGAAGAGTAGCCAGTTCCGAAATCGTCTAAGGCGATGGAACAACCAAGCTCTTTCATTTGATTGATCAGCTTTAAGTTGTGTTCAAACGAATTCATCAGGACACTTTCTGTGATCTCGATTTCGAGATATTTCAGATCCATACCTGTTTTTTCCGGAATGCTTTTAATGATATCGATCAGATGATCATCCTTTAACTGGGTGGTTGATACATTGACAGATACACGGAGTGGACCGAATCCGCTCTTGATCAGTACCTGATTGAAGTTGCAGGCTTCAATCAATGCCCATTCCCCAAGGATGTTGATAATACCGGTTTCTTCTGCGATCGGAATAAATTCTGCAGGAGAGATAAAACCAACCAGCTCAGACTCAATACGCATCAGCGCTTCATAGCCGGTAACCTGACCGCTTTCCACATTGACCTGTGGCTGGTACTGTAAGTAAATTTCGTTCTTATCAATAACATGAGATAGAATATCTGCAAGATCATTTTTCCGGTTGACATCGTCCTCCATGTAGCTGTCGAAGAAGCGGTAGCTGTTTTTGCCAGAGTTTTTCGCATTGTACATCGCGATGTCTGCGTTCTTGATCAACTCGCTTACCGTCAGACCGTTGTTTGGAAAGACTGCGATACCGACACTCATGGAAACCACAGCGGTTTCATCGTTTAAGATGAATGGATGATGTACGACATTGACAAGCTGGCTTGCAAAGTTTTCCAGATCATCCACGGTATCGAAGCGATTTTTTAAGATCAGGAACTCGTCACCGCCGTTACGTGCCAGAATATCATCGGAAGCGATACAGGAAAGCATCCGGTCGGAGACATCCTTTAACAGAAGGTCACCATAGTCGTGTCCGAGTGTATCGTTGATATTTTTAAAGTTATCTAAGTCGATAAAGAAAATGGCATGCTTGCTGGCACCGACGCTTGCGTCATGGAAGATCTTGTAAGCGTATTTCATGAAAGCAACACGGTTATAAAGTCCGGTTAAGCCATCGTGATAGGCAAGCTGCTCGATATGGGCATAGTTTTTTTTCAGTTCCTGTTCGCTGACCTCTAATGCAGCTTTGGAAGCAGATAATTCCTTGTAGTTGTTGGAGATGATATCCATCATGCTGTTGAACATGCGGGAGAGATCTCCGAATTCATCATCAGAGGCAACATCACATTTGACATCCAGATTACCAGAGGAGGCGTCCGTCATGTTGTCACGCAGGGTAAAGATTGGTTCTGTGTATTTCGCGGATAAGATCCGGCTCACCCAGATAGCAATCATTAAAATGATGATGAGTGTGATACTCATGGTAATCGGGAGGGTTGCCAATATCTGCTGGTATTGAGTTCCCTGCTGTTTGATCAGATACAGCCAGTTGGAGTCGGAAAGCTTGCAAAATCCATAGATATTTTTGAAGGAGGAAGCTTTCAGATGTCCATAGTCCTTCGCGTTGTCCGCGCCGTTCAGACAATTAAACGCCTGTGTTTCCAGTTCCCGTTGTCCGGTTAGCCCGGTCGAAGTAAAGAGGTAGCCGCCATCATTTGTCATGATGAATGCAGAGCCATCTTCCGGGATAAAGGAGCCGAAATACCGGGAGGTGATATTGGCACGGATCAGACCAACGATCTGGCTTTTAATAATGATCGGGGATACAACATCAATGCTCTCGATTTCATCGAGTGGTGAACACTGTAAGATTTTTGTTTCTGTGATATCCTCGACCGGAATTGCCATATGTTCCTGCCAGTCATCCGTATTGGTGTTGTCAGAACTAGTAATGTAGTATCCGTTTACATCATAGAGATAGTAATTCACGTTGTTGCCGGCATAATCAGAAGCAGTTGCAAACAGATCTGTGACATTCGTATAATAAGGAGAATCATTTCCAAGCGTAACACCATTGTAATTCTCCAGTACAAGATTCTGGATGTTTGTACCATTTGCAAGTCCCTCTACTTCGGCGATCTGTGAGTTAAGCTGGGACTGGAAGCCCATGCCGTAGTTCTTCGCAAGTTCCACTGTGGACTGTGTTGCAAGATCCATGTATTTTTTATAAGATAAATTGTATGTAAAGATTGTCAGAAATATAAGTGGCAGACACGCCATTAAAACAAGCGACAATCGCAAAGACTTTTGTATAGACATAACCCGTTCACCTCAAAGTAAAGTATGTATCATAAATGTAATAAATATATTATATAGGAAAAGAATAGAATATTCAATCATGAAAGCTCATTTTTTGCATTTGCCCGACAGTTGCTTTTTGGCTGGAGATTGTGTATAATAATCAATAAATTATGACTTCTTGACTGAAGAGAAGAGTTACATGAAGGAGGGGCGTTATGTTTGGAGTTTATTTTGGAAAATATCTCGAAGATGTTGGTGTGTTGACACATGAGCAATATATGGAAATCGTAGAGGCGAGTCGTACAGCACGTGTGAAGATGGGATTGCTTGCAGTCAGCGAAGGACTTATGACGAAGGAACAGGCGGATGAAGTCAATCAGCTGCAGGCGATGAAGGATGCCAGATTCGGAGATATTGCTGTGGAGAAGGGTTATCTGACAGACGAGCAGGTTGGGAAGCTTCTGAAAAAACAGGGTGATTCCTATCTTTTATTCGTACAGGCACTTGTAGAGCGCAAGCTGCTTACTTTGGAGGATATTCAGAAGTATCTGAATCATTATAAAAAGTCAGAGCGATATACAGCACTTGAAATCGATGCGTTGAAGAGTTCGGATATTGACAAGATCATTCAGATCTTTTTAAAGGACAACCAGGTTCCGGCAGCCGTGAAGGATTATCTTGCATTGCTCGCCAGAAATATGGTTCGTTTTGTTGATAACAAGATTCGTTTTGAGCGGATTGAACGAATCCATACATATACAAGTAAATACATTGCCAGCCAGTGCTTTACCGGCGATTACAATTTGTTTATTGGTATCTGTAATGTTGGAACAAAGCCAATTGCAACCGAGTTTGCGAAGGAAGAGTTCGAAGTGATCGATGAGGACAGTCTCGATGCAGTTTGCGAGTTTATCAATGTATGTAACGGATTGTTTGCTTCGAAGGAATCTCTTGAAGGTGTGCATATTGATATGCTTCCTCCGGAGATGTATACCGATATCACAACCATCAGTTCAGAGGGTATGATGTTCCTGCTTCCATGTTATGTGCATGGCGAGCGTGCAGATATTGTGATCTGTATGGAGACAAAGTGGAATATCAGCTAATACAGGAAAGAATAAGATAAATAAGGAGAATGATTGATCATGGCAAATATATTGATTGTAGATGATTCCAGAACATCCCGTAAAATCTTAAGAGGACTTTTGGAAGCAAACGGATATGTAGTTGTTGGTGAGGCGAAAAATGGACAGGAAGGGTATGATATGTACGCACAGTACAAACCAGATCTTGTCACGATGGATATTACAATGCCAGTGATGTCTGGTGTCGACAGCCTGAAGAAAATCAAGGCTGATTTCCCAGACGCAAAGGTTGTTATGGTATCTGCAGCCGGTCAGCAGCACAATATGTTAGAGGCAGTACAGAGTGGTGCCGCAGAGTTTATTGCAAAGCCATTTGATGTAGAGACGATCAAGAACGTGTTAAAGACCGTACTCGAAGGTTAAATATAAATAAAAACAAGTATGAAATGGTCGTATATACCCGCTACGTATATATGACCATTTGTATTGTTTGAATCAAGTTAATGGAGTCGTTATAAATGATAGAGACAGTTGTATCCGTAGATCTGATGGTGGAAGAAGAACTGAAGGTGAAGAAAAATCATCTGGCACCGGATTTTCCTACGGGAGAAGAAAAGAGAATCTGTATCGTATCCGGATTGTACGGGGATGAGCTGCAGGGACAGTATATCTGCTATGAGGTAATTCGCCGGATCAAGCTGGAGTATGAAAATCTGATCGGAATTGTGGATGTGTATCCGGCATTAAATCCGATGGGACTGGATTCGAAAACAAGAGAGATTCCGGGTTCCGGTATTGACATGAATTCCATATTTCCAGGATCAAAGCTAGGTGCATTGGGGGAATATACGGCGTCCTGCATTTTCGATGATATCAAGGGTGCGGATGTGTGTATTGATCTGCATGCAAGTAACCTGTATGTACATGAGGTACCGCAGGTGCGTATGAATGATGACCGGGTGGATGAACTGATGCCGATCGCTAAATGTCTGAATGTTGACATGATCTGGATTCATCCAAGTAATTCTGTATTAAATGGCAGTCTTGCGTATTCCTTAAATGAAGTTGGCGTGCGCTCGGTTGTGATCGAGTCCGGCGTAGCCTATCGGATCAATCAGCAGTATTGCAATGCAATCGTGGACGGTTTGTTTGCACTGATGAAGGATATGGGAATCTGGAAGGGAAACACGGTGACTCCAAAGAAGGTTCCGATCACAAACGATAAGGATATCCGGTATATCAATGCAGAGAGCAGTGGTATCTTTATTCCGGGAGTACAGTTATTTGCACAGGTAAAAAAGGGGGACGAGCTTGGAACGGTTGTCAACGTGATCACTGGAGCCGTGGAAGAGGTCGTGTATGCCACAGGAGATGGCATGATCTGTTCATTACGTGATTATCCGGTCATTGAGGAAGGTTCCCTGCTTGCAAGAATCGTGGGAGGAAACGCCTATGAATAAAGAAATTATCTTTTCCATGAACACAGCGTTTCGTGGAGAGTTTAACATTCATGGATATTCATATGGACGCGGAGATAAGGCAGCGTGTATTGTTGGATCTATGCGTGGAAATGAATACCAGCAGTTATATATGTGCTCACTTCTGGCACAGAGACTGGCAGAGATTGAAGCACAGGGGGATGTGGTAGCCGGAAAGGAAATCCTGCTGATCCCGACACTCAATTACAGTTCAATGAACGCAGAAAAGAAAAAATGGATCTCGGATGATTCGGATATCAACCGTTCATTTCCGGGAAATATCGAGGGTACTGCGACAAGCCGGATTGCGGCGACGCTGATGGACCGTGTCAAGGATTATACATACGGTATCCAGTTTGCAAGCTTTTATCTGCAGGGAATCTCAATCCCGCATGTGCGGATGATGGAGACCGGTACGGAGAGTACCAGTCTGGCAAATCTGTTCGGAATGCCATATGTATTAACGGGCGATACCCGTTCGTTTGATACGGCAACGCTCAATTATAACTGGCAAAAGACGGGAACGCAGGCCTTTTCGGTTTATTCTGCGACCACCGATACGTTGGATGGCGAGAGTGCGAAGATGGCAGTCAGTGCAGTGCTCCGGTTCCTGACGCGAATGGGAATCATCCGCTATGAGAGCCATGGAGGATATATCTCAACGACATTAAAAGAGAAAGATCTCGTGTCGGTACGTGCCGATGAGGCGGGATTTTTCCGCTGCATCGTCGGGGTAAATCAGGAGGTAAAACGCGGGCAGGTGCTTGCGGAAATCATTAACCCGATGGATGGTAATATTAAGGCTGAAGTTTTGGCACCGACGGATGGAATTGTATTTTTTGTACAAAATTCTCCACTCGTGTTCCAAAATGTGGTAATATACAAAATTGTAAGACGTATGCACCAGTAAGATGCAGAAAGTAAATTACAAAATTCAGGAGGAAAGTCATGAGCAAGGTTAGACGAATCTATGTAGAAAAGAAAGATGCTTATGCGGTTAAGGCAAAGGACTTAAAGAAGCAGTTCAAGGATTACCTTGGAATCAAAGCTGACAATGTCCGCGTCCTGACACGGTATGACATGGAAGGTGTATCGGAGGATACCTACAACAAAGCGAAGGTTACAATCTTCTCAGAGCCACCGATCGATGTCGTATATGAAGAATCATTCCCTATGAATGAGAAGGAAAAATGCTTCTCGCAGGAATATCTTCCGGGACAGTTTGATCAGCGTGCGGATTCTGCAGAGCAGTGTGTCAAGCTTCTGAACGAGGAGGAGACACCGGTCATCAAGACAGCTACTACTTATGTGGTAGAGGGTGACGTGACAGAAGAGCAGATGCAGACAATCCGGGAGTATGTTGTAAACCCGGTGGATTCCCGTATCACAGATGAGACAAAGCCGGAGACGCTGGTTACAAACTTTGAGGAACCTGCAGATGTGAAGATCTTCGATGGTTTCAAGGATATGCCAGAGGCAGAATTAAAGGCACTGTATGATTCCCTCGGACTTGCTATGACAATCAAGGATTTTGAGCATATACAGAACTATTTCAAGAACGAAGAACACAGAGATCCATCTATGACAGAGATCCGTGTGCTTGATACATACTGGTCTGACCATTGCCGTCATACAACATTTTCAACAGAGCTTACAAATGTTGCATTCGACGATGGTTATTACAAGGATGTGATTGCCGAGACATATGATCGTTATGTTGGAGCAACAAAGGAAATGTACAAGGGCAGAGACGATAAGTTTGTCTGCCTGATGGATCTTGCTCTTATGGCTATGAAGAAACTGAAAGCAGAAGGAAAGCTTGCTGATCAGGAAGAATCTGATGAGATCAATGCCTGCAGTATTGTAGTTCCTGTAGATGTTGACGGTAAAGAAGAGG